>JGI20158J14315_10000560_pt1 | contig 27895 bp, 17 predicted proteins | sample COG_08_FD_14315 | JGI IMG/M metagenome (IMG submission 14315)
GTTCATGAGTGTATAATCACGTCTAAACTAAACTAATCTAGCGGTTGACAAAATCCTGGTCATCTTCGCGTTATCACTATCCCCTCTTCAACGTAAGCTTCGTCATCCGTCGTGTCTTCTTCTTCGTTCTCCTCTCCACTACTATTTCTCTTCATCCGATCCTTCAACTCTTACTCTACTTTTCTACCAGCTACTCAAAACGTCGCTACACGCTCTGTTTTCTGGACAATAATCCCCGACTAACCGAATCATGGCGTATATTTGCATCAAATGGTTTGCAAAGATCATGAGATGCCAATTTTCGTGCGCGCACCAAACGCCCGGAATCGTCATAGGGCTTCGTCGTTTACAATCCATGCGAGTGCAATAGACAAAGTAAAAAGGCGATAGGAATTTACTCGTAAACTGAATAGCTACGTTTGTTTTCCAACTGACGCCGTGTATGTATTTCGTCTCGGTGATCATCAACAAGACGATGTTGAACGCGAAAATGAGGAACCGTTCTCTTCGCATGTATTTCATAACGCACGTTTGCTTTTGGCGAAACGCGAGGATTTGCATGAAGAAAAGAATCGACGTCGCGCATACAGCGACGCGCGCTTCTGTGCCTTGAAATAAATCCCCGGAGAATAACACCGTGTGTGAGGTGAACCCGAAGGATATCCCGAGAAAATCTGCGCTCAACGCGACGTCGTGCGCGAACCTCGATTTCCACGGAATGAAGTGTAAAAACGTCGAACACGTATACGGCACCAGCGTGCACATCATCAACCAAAAGGTTCTCGGGTGCACTCGAAACCATTCCGATTTGTTGTTGTATAGTAATATCGGGTACCCAACTGAAGCTAACAAACAGTGCAACCACCCTCGCATGAGCGGTCGAGACATGGTTAAATCCGCGTACCGCTTGTGCCTCCCAAGTTTACGGAAATCGATCAGAGAGGCTAAAGGGAAGCGATACTTTTTTCTTCTGCTCTTACTACTACTACTACTCGTCTGTGGCGCTCGTCGATGATGTTTTCCATCGCGTCGTTCATCGCTTCTGTTACTGCTCTTCCTGCTACTATTTCTCCTTAGTCTTCTTCTCGCGTTCCCCGCCAGCGATATCTCGTCTTCCTCCTCGTCTCTCCTCTCCTCGTCGTCATCTTCAGAAGATGACGAATGCTCATCCTTTTCCTCCCCGTCCTCGTTGTTCTCCTCCTCGAATCGTTTCAAGTGCTCTTTCAAACTTCTAAATTTCTCCTCCGACACGCGTCTCTCGAACGCGTCTCGAGGTAAATCTAAACTTTTCGCTCTTCGCAAGTTGCTCCCGTAGGAATGTTTCAACGCTCTCACGGGGGAGTGCGCGATTTCGTACTCGATTTCCTGGTTCGGGTGAATCAGTTTCGTCGAAAACATTATTGTTGTTGTTGTTGTTATTATTATTATTATTATTAGTATCCTCCCGCGTTGTTCGTGTTCTTATTCTTATTATTATCGCTGCCGGTGGTGTTGCTCGCGTGCCTTTGTGTTCGCGCTCGCGTTCGCACACTGAAGACCATCGTCTCGTTTCCTCTTTTTCTCCTCACTCTCAAAATGCGAATCAGAGGCGAGTTTCGCGTCCACGTGCGCGCGCGTACTTCTTCTCATTCTTCTCGAGGAGGCGCGTTGAAACGACGACAACACCTGCTGCTGCTCACGGAGGAAGCGCACGCGAGAGGGGAGTGGGAGATTGAAAAAGGAGGAGGAGTATCGTCGTCGTCGGTGTTGGAGAAACACGTGCTCGATTTACTCTCGAGAGATGTCGTGGAGATTCGTTTGGTGGAGAAAGTGAATGGAACAACGGAAGAAGAAGAAGAAGAAGAAAAAAAAGAAGACAAGGAGTTGTTCGTCGCCGCCGTGCGTGGGAAACTTCCTCGAGGATTGTTTTTTAAAACGAACGAGGAAGAGGTAGAGAAGGAAGAGGCGGAGAAACGACGAGAGGATGGGATTGCAAAGTTTCCGAAATCTTTAGCATTCGTGTTGACACATTTTTTGGACCAACGAGAACAACGAGAACGAGAACAAAAACAAGGGAAAGAAGAAGCAAAACGAGAGAAGAAGAAGACAAAGAAGAGTTTCTGCGGCGTGATTGGGTGTCAGATGCACCGAGGCGCGGGAGAACACGATACGTTAAAATCGCAACTGGAAAAGCTTCGACCGGAAGCGCGGAAGGATTCCAAGTTGCCGACGATTGATCGATTTGACGAGAGGTTTCCGTGTCCTGGGGATTTACCGGCGTTAGCGTTGGAAAGAATCGTGAAGAATTTAGATGCTAAATCCGCGGGACGGTTACAGTGCGTTTCGAAAGGGTTTCGAGCGGTGATGGATCAGACGTCGCCCGGATTGAAGTTGACGTTGCATCCGCATCAGAGAGCGGCGTTGGCGTGGATGAGAATGCGAGAGCGAAGGGATTCGTTGGGGGTGGTTTTAGAACCAGGATGGGTGGAATTGTTCGCTTCTAATGATGAAGATGATGAAAACGGTAACCGGGAGGAGTTTCCGTTTTACATGCAAACGAGTACCGGGATTCTTTCGAGAACGCCGCCAAACTATTTCAGCGATTCCTGCGGAGGCGCTCTGTGCGACGAGCCAGGTTTAGGTAAAACCGTCACGGTGTGCGCTTTAATATTAGCGACTCGAGGGAGCTACGCGCCGCCACCGAAAGGCTTAACGATAAAATTTGAACATCCAGAGAAAGAGAACATGGAAGAAAAGGTTCCGTATTACGTAGACGAACCGGTCTTTGAAGAAGAACAAGTAGCAACGCCAGCGGACGACGCCGCCGACGAGGAGGAAGAAGATATAAAAGAAGAAGATGCAGAGGACAAGGACGCAAAAACGCCATCATCTGAAGCAAAGATAAACAGCAAGAAACACGAACAACCAGGAAAGAAAAAGCGGAACAACCAGTTAGTAGCAGCATCGAAAACGCCAACTTCAAATTTACGCCGGTCGCGTCGAAGCAGCGCGTCGACACCCCTAGGTCTCTACGCCAATCTTGAAAAAAAAGGTATGCTCGTTGGTGCGTTGCCGACGCTCGCCTCGTACGCGACCAACGAAAATAAATCTGGTCGTGGTAGAAACTACGAAGATTTATATTTCAATGAAGACGTTTCGACGTGGTCCTCGCCGCCTGGGTATTATTATCGCAACGCGAACAAGAATACAAAAGATGTCGCCAACGACGATGGCCGGGAAAGCTTGAAACGAAACACGCGATTTTTTATGCAATCGTTCAAACTCTCTCACGCAAGAAGCGGCAAAGAGCCAACGCGCGATGTGATTGAATTCGTCTTGCGCAACGCGGGCGAAATATCGGAGAAGAAGTATCTCGTCATTCCACCGTTCCGAAGAAACGACGATCAACCGATGGTTTTAGACGCGTTCAACATCATTCGACGAGTGAGTTCGAACTCTCAATCTGGATACGCGTTTGGTCCACCATCTTTATCGGCGGTGCAGCAACAACAAGAAGATGAAGAAGAAAAAAAAAATGGGAGAGAACCCGGTGATATTCTCGTGCTCGACAAGCGCGCTCTTCACGATGCTTGGCTCGAAATCGAAAGAGAGGAGAGCGGCTTCAAAGTGCCGCAGTTGCAAAAATTGGACAATCCGACGATTATCGGTGGCAAGAGAATTTATCTCGCGAAAACGACGTTGATTATCGTTCCGCAGCCGCTTGTTGCGCATTGGCTCGAGCAGATAGCCTATTGTTGTGGCTCTCGAAAGCGCGAAGACGGTATTCCTAGAATTGGCGTCATTCACAATCAAACGCACGACTCGGAAAGAAGAGCCGAGCGGAACAATTATTACGGTTTAGGCTCGTACGTACAAAAGCTCGAAAACATTTGCGAATGCGACACGTATAGAACGGACGAATGGAGAACGAACGGGAGGATGGAAGAGTGGAAGGAAGAACTCGCGGATAAGGATATAATTATCTTGCCATTATCCGCGCTTTCGTCGCAGTTTGGAAACAAGGATTCCGCGTTTTTTCAGATTCATTTCAATCGCATCGTCTTAGACGAAGGCCACCAAATCGGTGCATCTTTGGCGTTATCGAACAGGTTTCACGTCATTACAAACTTGAAAAGTCACGCAAAATGGCTCATGACTGGTACGCCAACGCCTGCAACGTTTCGCGGAGCAACCGTCGCGCACTTGCAACCTTTGCTCGGCTTTCTGAAGCAATCGCCTTTCGACGCCAACGCGAGACTTTTTGCCACGTTAGTCTCAAGACCTCTCGAGCAAAGGAACGTGAATAACAATAAGAAGAAGAAGGAAGAAAACGATACGGATAAATCCGTCGCGATGATTTATGCGCGATCAGAAGCGGCGCGAATTTTACTCGAGCTTTTGCAGCGCATAATGATTCGCACGTGTAAATCGCACATAAGGTTACCTCCGGTTCGGAAAATTACACATTCCGTACCTTTCACGAAAGAGCACGCGTTATCCTACAACCGTATGGTTTCGCACGTGCAACGATCGATGTTGCTCGCGGATTGGTTCGACCCAAACCACGAGCAAAGTTTACTCAGCTCAAAGAACGCGAAAGAAGCGAGACAGACGGTGGTGAACTTGCGCGAAGCTGCATGCGTCATCGGCGATATGCCTTTGACGTATTCAAACGACGAAATCGATGAAGCAGAACAAGATCTATCCGCGCACTTGAAAGCGAAACTGAATATGACGGATGCCGTGAAAATTCAAGGCATGATTAATCGCGTGATTCCCGCGATGACACGGTACGAGTTTGTGTGCGATGTTTGCGGCATTTTGGCGTATTTACCGATGGTCACGCCGTGCGCACACGTTTTGTGCGTCGAGTGCGTACAAAATAAGAGCACGATGATGAAAGGCGGCAACGATGATGATAATGATGATGATGCGAAGAGAGTTCGTCGTCCGGCACCTCGCGGATGCGCAAAGTGTGGAATTCCGTACAAAATGCAAGAGGCGACGCCTCGCGAGGACAACCCGATGCCGTGTCAGCCAGTACCTCAGGATCTCATCGAGTTACAATGCTCGTACGTGCAAAGAGGTTGGACGGTAAACATGAACGACGAGCGCTCTTCGCACGAGAGTTCCAAGGCTGATTTTTTGCTTAGCCGTTTGCGCGAGTTAAACGTAGCAGTCACTAAGACGCAGTTGGAAAGCGTCGAAGCTACGGAGAGAATAGTCAAAGAGCATCTGGTGGAAGTGCACGCCAATCGCGAAAATTTCAGCGAGGCTGACTTGGAGCACTTAGCGAATCAAGTTCCCTATTTAAGATACGGGTACAGAACGGACACGCGAATGAAAGGATTAATTGAGTTGCCCATCTTAAGACGCGAGGTTGACGCGTCTTTCGACGCTACAAAAAAGTTGCCAAAGATTGTCGTCTTTAGCTCGTTCAAGACGCATTTACACGTCGTCGACGTGTGTTTAACGGAAGGTCGAGTACCGCTTCAATCGCTCTCCAGACAAGGATACAGTCGTGAACAGAAAGATGCCGCTTTGTCTCAGTTTAGAGACGATCCGGACTGTCCAGTTTTACTATTAGATCGATCTGCGGCGGAAGGTTTGGATCTTTCCTTTGTCAATCGCGTCTTTTTGATGGAACCTTTGGAAAATGTGAGTTTAGAGGAACAAGTAATTTCTCGAGCGCACCGAATGGGACAGCAAAGCATCGTGCACGTGGAAGTGCTCGTCGCGCGAGGTACGGCGGAAGAAACGATGCTCGAAGCGAGAGCGGCGTTTATTAAATGGGAGAAGGCGGAGAAGGAAAAACGCTCCCACGACAACTACGAGAGGAAGGACGAAGAAAACGACCAGTCGGCGGAGAAGATGGAGAACAGTCTCACGGAAGAAGTCAATCGATCGGGGAGGCGCGTTTTGGAGAAGTTGTCGCTGGTAGATATCGAGGAAAATGCAGAACCGAAATCACACGAGGAGAATTTCTTTTCGGAGAAGGAAGAGGAAGACTTCGCGTCGACGATACAAATTCAACAAGAAGAAGCGGTGAACGTCGTCAACAACATTCACAAGAATATCACCAAAGCCGATGCAAGCGACGAATGGAGAGTGCGCGTGAAATGTAACAGAAGCAGCATTTACGAATTACGACTACCAAACAGAGAAAACACGACTGTTGCCGAACTTCAGCGGATGTGCTTGGAAGCGACCGGCATCCGAGCGGAGGAAAAACCAATCATCGAGTGCGGCTTTCCGATGCGAAGCTGCGAAGATTTACCGAAAACATGCGCCATCGGCTTACTCGGCGTGCGAAATCGCGACTTTGTGGGCGTTGAAACCGCAGCATCGTTGACACTAAAGAAAGAAGAAGAAACGTTAATGACTGCCACCAACGTCGTCGCTGCTGAGGAAATACCTCCGCCAGAACCAATTGCGGCGAAAAACAACCACGGCAAGAAGCGCAAGCAACAGAAAAACGACGACGTTCGCGACGACGTCGCGGATGCAAAGCTCCGAAGAAAACTCAACGGTATTCTGCCCGATTCGGAAATAGCCTCCGCTCGCATGCTTGACGATCCGGATGGCAGGGACGACAACGATGATTTCCTTTCGCGCCAACGCGAAGGTATGGCCCAATCCGCAGCTGTTTTACTCCGAGCGACGCAAGGCGGCGCGACTACCGAGTTACGCACCGAGTTACGCAACGCCATCGACGAAAGAATGATTGAAACGCAAGGAAGGCAAAAAGTTGCCGCGGTTCTGAACAACCAATACTCGATTCAACCGTTACCGAATGACCCAGCCGGTCGTCTTTTGGCGACGTACGCAATCGCCAAAGAGCTGGCGCTGAAAACGCAACACCAAAAATCGCAACTCCAAGACGTCTTCCCGGAAATTCCTCTGCCGTTTTTAATCGCGCTTCTTAAAATAGTCGCCGAAAACGACCAAGATCGAGTTAATTTAGCCCCGGAAAGAATGGCCATGGCGTCGCCGAGGGTGTTTTGGAACGTCGTCAAACACGCGAGGCGCGCCGGCGGCGGCGACAAACCCGTCCTCTCCTTCGCGCTCGCGTTGGAGGCGTTAGCCCCGGGCGTCGCGGATTGGGAGAGCCTGTGCACTCGCGAAAGACTCAAACCCAGTCGGTACAGCGAGTACGTCTCCCATTAATTCAAAGAATACTACTATTGCGTTATCGAACGCGTTATTACGCGACCATCATTAGGCGTCGATGGCAGAAGAAAATTTTGCAGACTTTGATTGACAACATATATACACTTAGCAGAGTCGTTATTAGATAGCGATTTAGATTTAGATGTACTGTAGTAGGTGCAGAAACTGTGCACAACAAGAGCTTCATAAAGGAGCGCGAGAATGTGTCTGCGTTTGTCACGTGTGAGAGAAAAGTAAACTTCTCTTCTTTTCGTCATTAAAGAACACTTTTTAATAAACGCGCACGATAACACGCACGCGATAAATATATAAATATACACACACGCGCGTAGTAGTACTAAATGACCTCCTCTTCGCACTTAAAGTTTGTGGCGGTTGAACTGTTCGTGTACGATTTGAGGTGCGCGCTTGCTTTCACTTTCCGCGACGTTTCGTTTTCTTCTCTCTCTCTTTAGATAGACTCACACCTCTCTCTCTTTGCACGCATTATCATCATTAAAACAGCGACGGCTTAGCCTCTGCGCTTTCCGAGCAACTCCTTGGGAAGAAAATCGACGGCGTGTGGCACACGTCCGTGCATATTTTCGGGAAAGAGTACTGGTTTGGCCACGGAATGCAAGTTGGAATTCCAAAGCAGACGCAGTTTGGCGTTCCGAAACAGATCTTAAAAATGGGCGAGACGCAAGTCGACGAGGAGTTATTCCAAACGTTTCTGGACGAAATACACCCACGGTTTAACGTTGGCACGTATAATTTGTTGGAACACAATTGCAACAACTTCTCGGACGAGTGTTGCGAGTTTTTAGTCGGGAAGAAGATTCCCGAACACATCGTTCACTTACCGAACGAAGTCTTGAATACGCCCTTTGGTCGAGCGATTACGCCAATGCTCAAAGTCATGGAAAACAGAATGAGAAACACGAGAGGCCAAACGGTATTTGCCGAAGACGCGGATGCGATTAGCGAAGGACGAAGCGAGGTTTTAGGAGGTCACGCGGGCGCGACGAGTAGTAGTACTTTGCCGCCGCCGAACACTCGGGGCGACGATTTGGCGCCTCTCCTCGCTTTCGGCCTCCAAGCGTTCGCGCAAGGTTTAGCGAACGCGCAACCTCCAAACAACAACAACAACAACACTCCAAACAACAACAACAACAACAACAGGAGACCGTCGCGATGAAACCCACCACCACCATGTTATTATAATAGCGCTTCTAGAAATTTTAATCCACATCGCGATAAATATTATATAATAAAACAAATAGCGCTCGTGTTCGCGTTTACGCGTTAAAAAGACGCATCGTCGTCATTTACCCTTTATTCTCTGCTCGAATTCTTTTCAGACAGAGGTGTTCTTAAAAGTACATGCTTAACTCTCTCTCTCTCTCTCTGTGCTTTCTCTTCTTTCATGATTTTTTGGGTTATTCCGCACTTTGAATACACTCTTTCTCTCACACAGGTTTTATAAGACACGCACTCTTCCTCGAGCGCACGACTCAGAGAGACCACACACACACGCGCGTACGAAGAGACTCAGTAATGGTGGACGTGATTGAACTCCAAGCGCAGTTGGAAAAACTCGCGGTCGAGTTACGAAGCGAGAAAGAAAAAAACGCGAAATTGCTCGAGGAGAACGTCGCGATTAAAGCGCAGACGACGAAAGTCGTCTCGGAGATGGAAAAGGAAGAGGAGTTAATCGCAAACGCACTCATGCGAAAAATCGAAACGATGAATGCGGAGAAGAATAAACTGTTGGTACAAATAGACCAGGAAGAGGAACACATCTCGAACGCGTTGCAGAAGAAGTTGGACGAAGTGATGCGGGAAAAAGTTGAGTTGGAGAGACAGTTGGAAAGCGAGACGGAGTTTGTCGGGAACCGTTTACAACGACAAGTGGATCAACTCGCGAAGGAGAAGAAAACGTTGGCGAAAGAGCGAGAACGGTTGAGAGAGAAAATACAGAGATTACACGGGGAAGGAGAGAAACTGAGACGGGAAAAAGTCGCCATCGAACACTCGCTGGAAACCGAGGAGGAGAATATCGTGAACAAGCTTCAAGCGCAGATACAGAAGCTGTTGCAACAAAACGTTCTGCTGGAACGTAAACTGAATCGCTTACAGGGTGGGAATTTTGCGGCGACGAGTGATTCGGAGCAAAGCGAAGATGGATATTCGTCGACGTATTCCGCCAGGGCGGCGTATTTGAGTTCCTCTCCGAGGAGCACGAGAAGCGGGACGAGTACGACAAGGGACGGGAGCGTAGGCCCTTCGGGAAGTCGAGGCGCGGGGCACGGCAGTCGAGGGGATTTTATCACGAGTTGGCAACGCGGGGCGTATGCGGCACACAGCAAAGAGAATAGTAGTAGTCATAATACTAATAATAATAACAACAACAACAACAACAACAAAAAGAAGAAGGAAAAAGGAGAGCCTTCGAGCGAGTCCGGGTCGCAAAGAGAGAGTTTGGATATCCCGACCGGCCTCGGGAAAGCGCCGCACAGGACTTTATCGACCGGCGGTCCCGGGTCGACGTACAGTCAATCTGGGATGACGGAAGATAACGCGACGAACGCGACAACGCACGGAAACGAAACGCCAATGAGTTTACCGACGACGCCGAGGAGCGGGTTAAGCGTCCAAAATCCAGATTCTGAGATTGATTTTTAACTCCTTACACAATTATATAGAAGCTGAAGAACATATCTCTACGTTCTTTTTAAGCGCCGCATTGTTTGATTTTATTATTACAAGTCCTCTTTTAGTATCCGTGATGCAGAGCGTGCACGTTTTCCGTCCTCCACTCTTTCATCTCTCGAACTCTTTCATCGGACTCTTTCATCGACGGGCCCGAGAGTCGTTTTTTTTTATCTTCTTTGTTTTCATCCAGAGGAGAAACAGGCGCTTTTCTGCGTCGTTCTTCTTGTTCCAGATTTGCCGGTTCGATGGTGTTGAGTGTGTTCTCATGAACACTGTCGCTAATGACGACAGATGGGGGTGATATATTACCCGACGACGCATGCTTCGTGAATGGAAAGCCATCTTTTGCTATGTGCAAAATTTCTGCGAGCGGTAACTCTCTTCTTTTTTCGCTTTTGTGCGACGACGACTGGCAACCCCCTTTGCGCGGAACATCTGCTGCGGTATTTACATCAACAAAAACAGTTGTTTCCTCTTTGCCGCGTTCTTCTTCTTCGTCAATCGATTCTTCGTTCTTGACCTCTTCTCTCGATAGATTTTCTTCTCTCGATCTTTCAACAAAAGCTTTTTCTCGGATTTCCCTCGTATCATCTTGCTGCTGCTTTTCGTTTGCTTCTCCTTCCTCCGAGATTATGTTCGCGATGGCGTTGGCGACGATAATTTTACCGACGTTCTCGCCGTCGCGTTCGCCTTGTTTGGCTTCATTTTCATTTTCGGACGTCGTCGTCGTCGTTACTGCTGTTTCAATCAGCGAGTCACTTATTATCACCTCACTCGTCTTTGCTATGATACACTGCGTCGTTTTGTGGCGTTCTAATTCTCCGGCTGCTCTGAAGTTGTCCTTACCGCACCGGTCGCAAACGATGGAAATATCGTGAATGGCTTCAATTTTTTCCGCGGTATGAAGAGCAACATCTGTAGTACGCGCAGTAGCGGTGGGGGTAACCGTCTCGCCGTCGACGACGAGAACGTCGGCTTCGGAAATTGGCGACGACGATGATTGTTGCTGCTGCGGGAGCGCGACGGCGTTCGGCGCCCCCGATACCGGCGAGGAGTATGAATGCGTAGTAGTAGTATTCGGAGTCGTCGTCGGACTCGTTACCGTGATCGTTTCATCTCTTTTCCTCCTCGCCGCTTTCGTCAATTCTTTCCGTTTTTGTCTCTCCTTTGCGCTCGTCAACTCTCTCTGCTTCTTCTCCAACTCTTTCTTCTCCTTAACGAGGCAACCGTAACACACCAACTTACCTTCCCCTAAAACTTGGCTCTCGTACTTCACGTGGACCATGTGCTCGTGTTCGCCGCAGAGTTGACAGTATTCGCCCGGGTACCGTCCCGGTTTGATGATTTTAACCGCCATCGTCGATGGTTTTTTGTTCGTCGTCGTCCTCTCCTCGTCGACGACGACGTTTTCTTCTCCTCCTTCTGCGCCTCTCTTTCTCGGAGATTTCGCGTTTGCCATCGTCGTCAACGGCGCCAACGCCTTCGCGTCTTCTTCTTCTACTACTTTCATCATCACTCCTCCTCCTCGCGCTTCCTTACCATTCAAGGTAGTCTCCTCCTTCTTCTTCTTTAACTTCTTCTCTCTCTCTCGTTCCTCGTTTTGTTTCTTCCGCTTTACTCTCTTCTTCTCCAAATCGTCCTCCTCGTCCCGCTCGTCGAACGCTTCCCACCGATACCGCCGCCGCCGCCGCCGCGCATCCTCAAAATCTACCCCTCCCAAGCACATCTCGTTCACCGATTTCTGTATCGCGTTCAAATACATCAAGCAATACCCGAACTTAGTCTCTCGATCGCCTCCCGCGAGGATTGCTTTTTCGCTCAACGCGTATCCTTCCCTCGCGTTTCTCGCTCTTTGCTTCAACTCGTTCAAGGTCACTTTTGAGAGAGATTTCGTGCTCGTCTTCTTCGATGCGCTCTGAGACGCGAACGCAGAATACGAGGAAGAATCAACAGCAGTGCCTTTCCTTTCCCGCAGACGATGATTTCCTCCTCTTTTCGCGTTCAAAGTCGTCGTCGTTTCGATCATCATCGTTTGGACATCCATGCCGTCGTTTCTGTTCGATTCGAGATGTTTCAGCGCGCGTAAAAGCATCGCGTTTACTTTGACGTTGTCGTTGTTGTTGTTGTCTTTTTCTTCCATCAGGTCGACGCCTCGTTTATGTCGTCGTCGTCTTTCGCAGGTCTTTTGCGCTCCTCTTCTTCTTTCCTTTCTCGGTGCGATCGATGATGTGTGAGTCAAACCTTTTGTTTCTATCGCGCGTCACAACTTTGAGGAAATGCACGAATGAGATACGGATGATGTGCGCGCTCGCGAGGAGGACGATGAGCGCAAAAACGACGCCCAGGAGTATTCCAACACCTCTCGGTATCAAAGCGTCGTCGAAATCGTCCAAGCTCGGGCGATTCCCTCCGGTACCGATGAGGAAAACGTCGCGTAAGTGCGAGTACTTTGAATCCGTTTTAGACGAATTACGACGGCGAAGTTTACGAGGAATATCTGAAGAAGGTTTGTCGCTCGTTGAGAGAGAACGAACGGCGTTCGAGGAAGTGCGTCGAAGTCATCGTCGTCTTTCTGCGCGCGATGATGAGGACAAAAACGAGAGGAGAAGACAACGAAAGCGAAGAAGCTTGTACGTGACGCTGAAGAACGAGAATTTGTACAACTTGTACGCGATGGAAACCATGGCGTGTAGTACCACCGGCGGGATGAATACTTCAGATGATGATGAAGGAAAAGAAGACAACAAAAACGACTACGTTGAAGATGATTTCGTATTCTTCGACCAGCTTTCGATTGGTCTGTTCATGGCTCAAGATTCGCACGGTTCCGCGTTCACGCGAAACGCGGCGTCGCTCCGGGCGAAAGTCGAGCCGATTTTTAGCGAGACGAGTTGGGAGACGTTCGCGGAGAGGTTAGAGAAGACGTGCAGCGAAGGGGTTCTTCCGGGAATGGAAATGGAAGGAGAAGATTATAATCCGCCAATCGCTTTGATTTACGAAACCGTGGCGAGATTTCAACGAAGAGAAGAAAGTCAAAGGAAACCGTCGGACGAGCTGTTGCAATTTTGTACGAAACGAGTGAAACAGTTATCGCCTGCTGATGTTGGGTATAAATACGGCGTTCGGGCGACGTTTACTGGAGTTGACCCGCGCGAACCAGACGTCGTTCGAGCGAAGGAGCACGCTTTGCGCTTTGTTATTTTAGAAACGGAAACGGCGTATACGTTTGCGCTCGCTTCCTACGCGCCAGATACGAGCGAAGCACACTCGGTGGTGAAATCCTCTTTGGCGTGGGCGCAAAAACCGGCCAATTATAGCAGCGGGACGCGATTTGAAGTCGCGAGAGCTTTAGTGAATACCGTCGCGGCGACGTTAGCGAGTCCAAAATCGTCGACGAAACTTTCCGAGATTACATTCTTGGATCCGTTCTGCGGATCCGGCACGCTGTGCGTCGCGGCGAAACAGCTCGGATTTGGAATCGTCATCGGGAGCGACGCGACGGGACATTTGATTGAAAAGAGTCAAAGAAATGCGCGTTGGTTTTTTGGTGCCGCTTCCGGCGCGCAGGCGGTACCTTCGGAGCAGGCCTCGTCCTCGGGAAGTCCTTTCCCGAGATTTCAACAAGCGAACGCGTTTATCCGAACCTCGTTTACATCCGACCCGAGTAAAACAGTCGTCGTCTCGAACCTTCCGTTTGGTCGTAACGTTGATTTTGTCGCACCACCGCCAGGGGATGAACGTCGTTCTTCTTCGTCGTCGACGACGTCGCATTTACAGTTGGCGTTGGAAACACTCAAACCGCTCGCTCGCACGCACGCGTTTATATCGGGCGTTCCAATTGGCGAGGAGATGATTAAGCTTGGTTACGAAAACGTCAGTCAAATAGCGTTGGACAGACGAGGAAAAACGTTCATCGCAATAAGTTTTAGTAACGACGACGATACCATCATCAAAGTATCGGACGAGCACGTTTGGTTTACCGTCGAGGAAGCGTTACTTTTCGATGAGATTCGCCAAGCGAACGCGAGGAAGCGCGCGGCGATGAGGAAGAACAACGATGAGAAAGAAGAAGATGAGAAAGTCATTGAAATCGCACGAAGTAATCCAAACGCGTTAAAAGTCATCGTCGATTTATCGTACGAACACGACTCCGCCAGAGCTTTAAGATCTGTAGCGAAGCAACTCTGCGAAATAACCTCCGTCGGTAAAAAAAGCAAAGGCGATTTGCGAGTAACTTTCGCCTCGTTCGCCGGCGACATCAAATACGAATCCGAAACTTTCTTCAACGCGGACACGTGGAGCAAGCACGTCGAAATGCTCCCAGACCCCGCCGAAGAGTGCGACGTCGTCGCCTGCCAAGAAGAAGGTCAAACCAAAAACAACGTCATCTACCTCTCGCCGGACGCGGAAACTCCGCTCTCGCTTTCCGAACTGCGAGACCCATCCAATATCTTCGTCGTCGGTGGCATCGTCGATCTAAAAACCAGAGGAATGAAAACGAGCAAAAAGAAAGCGTCATCCTTAGGCGTTCAAAGTCGCAAATTGCCCGTAAAAACGTTGCGACCGGACCAAACGCACGACGTTCTGAACATCGACACGGTGGTTAAAATCTTGCGCTCGGCGTGGACGATGGACGAACGACAAGAGGATGATGATGAAAAAAAGGGTGGTTTCCATCGAGCGTTCGATGAAGTCTTGCCGAAAAGGCAAGGGAAAGAGAAACCAAAGAGACTCAAGAGATGACAATAATAGACGGAGAATGGATGATGATGTGTGATTGAAAAGAGTATTCGTTCATCGAGTAGTATTTTGTTAAATTCGTTCAATTAATTTTCTTCTCTTTTCTCTCATCGTCTGTTTCTTCATAAATATAATCCTTTCCGTATCCGACGACGACGATAAAGACGTAAACGACCCGAGACAGACTTTCCAATAAAACCTCGCGCGAAATGAGAATTAAATTCTTCGCGTTGATCGTCGTCTCTTGGGGTTTGTTTATTGCCGTTCGGTGGGTGCAATTGCACGCGCATTTGAACGTGCATTTGGATTACGATATGCTGCATCATCGTCCTCAATATCACCTTCGCGTTGTTGGTGGTTCTTCCTCTCGATTGAAACGAACGAATACTGATAATAATATTTATGATGATGATGATGAGAATGGTGATGTGACTACAGGTAGTGCTGCCACCAAAAGGGCAAAAACGTCGTTTTTAGGTGAAGGAGGAGGCGCGAGGAGTGAGAGTACTAAAGATAATAGACGAGAGATGATAAATAGAAGCAATGACAACAACAACAACAACAACAACAACAAAGCGATGGTGATGGGGAGTGGGAGCCAAGATGCGGAGAGCAGTAGTTTTACGTCGAGTAGCGAAGACGAAGACGCGGTGGATATTGCCGCGGTATCGAACAATAACAACAACAACGACGACGCAGACGGCGATGGTAGTAGTAGAAGTAAAAACAACAATGAGGTGATCATATCTGCGACAACGTGGGCGGCGGAAGTTTTAGAAGCCGTTCGATCGATAAATGAAGGCGCGACGACGTTTGAAGACGCGCACACGCGATTTGAGATGTTCGCGAAAGCTGGGTATAGATTGACGAAAATTTCCATGTCGGATGTGTTTGCGAGTTTGAAGAGGCAGGCGAGAGGGAAGCGATTCGACGTAGACGTAGCGAGAGAGAAGTTAGACGCGTACATGAAAGCAAAAGGGGACAGGGGCTTAACCGCGGATGTGGCGAAAGACGACGTTTTGAGACATTTGGCGCACGAGATGCACGCGGCGATTGTCCAGGCGAGAGTGAGCACGAGACCGCCTCCGGCCGCGCAGTATAAACCTGATTCCGAATTTGCGTCCTCTTTTGGCAAATTAGAAGAACTCGCGAGAACGGCTAAAGATAGACAGAACGCGGCAGAGAGCTCTATTCATGGGGCCGTCGAGGAGTTGAAGAACGCGGAACGCGCGACGAGTAACTCGGACATGAACGACGACGAGAATTTAGAAAACATAGATTTAACCGAAGGTTTGTCGCCGCAATCGATCTCGTCGGCGATGGTTTTAGATAAAGCAGAAGTAGCGATGATTAGCGAACGTCGGTCGGAACAATTATTCGCAGCTGGTATTATCGGCGAATGGTCGGATTGGGGTGCGTGTGTCCGAATACCTGGAAGCGCGACAGGCGACGAGTGTCAACGCACGCGCACGTTCGCGCACTCGAGAAATTTCGGTCGGTGCTTTAAATTAGAAAAGAACGTAGATTTGATGTCCAGAGAGAAGATGATTGAATCCCTTGGTTTTGCAAAACCAGAAGAGGTAAACAACTGCATGGTGAAACCGCAAACGATGAGATGCGATTGCTCTTCTTCTTCTTCTTCTTCTTCTTCTTCATCTTCTTCATCCGACGGAGGAGGAGGGAAGGATTTATTCTTTACGAATAACAAAGCCGCGTTGGATGCAGACGCGGACGTGATTTTTGGCAACAACAAAGCAGCCATCGAAACGAAGTGTTTAGTAGACCAACTCACGGACGCGTACGGGTACGCGGAACGGTTCGTCGCCGCGCACAAAGCGCACGACGACGCGAAAACGGCGAAATCGGCGAGTAGCCCGATGCGTTTGCGATGGCCGCTCCCAAACGCCACCGCTTTGAAAGTCGATCCGCAACTGGTCAACTTGGAAATTACGAAAGATACGTTCGAGTGCGTCGGAAACGTTGGTGCTGGAGAACGCAAACGCGCGTACGTGACTACGGTCGCCCCTGGACCGAACGGAAACGACGCCATTTGGAGATTCTTCTTCCACCCGATGCTCGTCAAGCTTTTACCGCAATCCGAAACGATTTCAAAGAAACGTCCGTATAAAACGTGTGCGGTCGTGGCCAACTCAGGATTGATGTTGAAACACGAATACGGCGAAGAGATTGATCAACACGACGGCGTCTTCCGAATCAATTACCCGCCAGTGAAGAAATTCTCCAAGCACGTCGGCAGCCGAACGACGCACGACATCGTGAACATGCACCACGCGCAACGCCTAGGATTCAACGACGCCAGGACGTTACGGATTAACGATCCAGACGTGTGCGACGCGAAAGTTTGTTTGGGCACGTTAATCAAGTGTCGAATGAAAGGATGTCACGCTGAGCCGCTCATTTTTAAGCAAGAGGAAGATATCGATTTAACCGACCCGAACTGGCGCAGACGCGAAATGCTCAAGAAGATGAAAAAGCCGGAAAACAGTCGGTTAGTCCTCTACGAGACCACCTTGAGCATGGCGTGGCGAAGAAAATTCATCCAACTCATTCTCCGTCGGTTTAAGCCTCCGATGACGTCTTTGCTCTCTCCAGATTTTATCGTTCGCGCCAACGCGCTTTGGAACTCGGTGAGTAAAGACGCGCTCTCGGAAGCCGCCGAGAGAGGCGAACAGACGCCGAACTGCGCGTTAACCGCGCAAAGAGCCAAGGACGCGAAGGAAAATTGGCGCAAACGCAGAGGCGCGATTTCCATCTCCAACGCCATGAACCAAGAGGAATCGTGCAAACCAAATTCCGGATGGTTCGCCATCGTCGCCGCCGCTCAGCAGTGCGACAAAGTCACGCTCTACGGCTTTAGCGCCTGGAAAAAAGACAACAACGGGTCCAAGAGCGGGAGTAATAGTAAAGACAAAAGCTTGGACAAAGACGACGTGAAATACCACTACTTTGACGACGTGCCTGGCGTAGATACCGTCCATTCCTTCGAGTTGACTTTAGAGAGTTTGAGACTGTTAAAAAACGCATATCCCGCAGTTCTGGACATCCGAGAAGAGAGAGAAAAGGAGCGTCGTTGAGCGGCACATTTTTAGGGGTTTTTAGCGCAAGACTACACAAGAGGATAGATTTTAATTGACGATCGATGATGGAAACGACAACGAAAGCGACTCGCTCAGATTCATTTTGCGTCGTGAAAAACGATATCGACGAAATTGACGTCGCGTATTGCGGCCCAGTCGCGGAGATTGTCGCGCAAAAGCTCGTCGATTTATTCTCTTCTTCTTCATCGTCGCGAACGTCATCATCATCACGCAGACGCATTTCCCCGCTAAAATTAGGGGAAATCATCCAAGAAGAAGAAGACAAAGATGAAGACAAAGAAGATAACGAGAACGCGATGCGGACGAGAACACCAACAACAACACCAACAACAACAACAAATCCCCGTATCGTGGTCATCGTGGTAGAAACCGTCGAAAACGACGAGATTGCAAAGGAAGGATTGGAAGTCGTGAAGATTCTGTTGAACGCGTCGAAGAAGAAGAAGAGAAACGAGACAACAAAGACGAAGAGTAAACGGAGGAGGAAATACGTCCTCGTTGGCGTCGGGGACTCGAGATTCCTCGCAGAGAGACAATACTTCCGCTCGAACCAAAATTCAGCGGAAGATTGTAACGCCGCCGCGAGAGTTTTAGATAAACTGTTAGAGAAAAGCGATGCGTGGGAACGAGTCGGGAAACGGTTAGAGTTGGATTACGGGAGGGAGTTTGAAGGGAAATTGGAGCGGTGGGTGACCAGTCTCATGATGGCGAAAGATGACTTTCCTTAATTCTTGTCGATTAGAGCACATTTAGCAGTATGATTATTACATAGCATTCCTGAGCATTTCTTCCAACTCTTCGACGGTTAAAGCAACCGGGTTGCCCTTCATGCTCGAACTTTGCATGCTCTTCGAGACGGACTCCGAGACGTCTTCGTCTTTCATGCCAAACGTGCTCAACTTTGGCACCCCGCAAAATGACACTAAATCTTCTATCCATTTTACCAATTCTGCGACCGTGGCGTCGTCTTTACCTAAACACGCGTTGGCTACTTCTTCGTACCGTCGTAAACCTTCTTTCGCACTTTGCGGATTCTCGTCCATCACGCGCGTCTCTAACAACTTCACGTTCATTTTCACGCAGTGTGGCAACAACGCCGCACAAATCGCCCCGTGCGGCGCGTGTAGCAAACCACCCAGCGTACCGCTAAATCCGTGCACCGCACCTAACTTGGCGTTCGCCAACGCCATCCCTCCGTACATGGCGCATAACGCCATATCCGTCCTCGCGTTTATATCCTCCGGCTGTTCCAAACATCTTCGTAAACTCTTCGCGCCTAATTTAATACCACTCATGCTCAAACTATCCGTCACTGGGTTCGGAGAATTACACACGTACGGTTCAATGCACTGCGTCAGAGCGTCCAACCCGGTGTGCGCGGTCACGTCCCTCGGCATTTGCACGGTCAATTTCGGATCGACGATGACCAAATCCGGCAACATCAACGGATGACGCATGCTCACTTTCCTATCTCCAGCTTCGAGCACGCTATTCTTGGTCAATTCCGCTCCGGGTCCAGCCGTCGTCGGTATCGCCACGAACGGTCTCGGTCTTTTTTCAATCGGCATCGCTTTTCCAACCACCTCGAGAAAATCGTATATATCCCGCTCGGCGCCGCCGTTGGTCAACATCGCGGCCACGCACTTGCCGGTATCCACCGCCGTTCCACCTCCTACCGCGACAACGAGTTCGCACATACTCTCCGACGCTAATTTCGTGCAATCAATCGCCGACTGTACCGTCGGTTCGCCTTTCGGGCAATGAAAGACAACCGACTCAACGTTTGCTTCTTCTTTCAACTTTTTCTTCAAAGGCGCTGAAAATCTCTCCGACTCCCCGCACACGATTAGGACTTTTCCGGGATGCGCATCCGAATCGATCGTCGCGTTTTCTTGCTTCGCTAAATCTGTGATCAACTTCACCGCGCGCGTTTCAAACGCATCGATTTCAAACACCGTTCGCGAGGCTGTCGTAAACTCGAAAGGGTTCATATTGGGAGAAGATGATGAAATTCGTCTCGAATTCTTCTTACTACTACTCTTCTCGTCGCGAAGAAGAGGAGTCGTCGTCGTAAAAGGAGTCGCGCTTTTCTGCCGCTGGAACAACAACGACGGGGCAGCAAAAGAAGAAGAAGAAGGTGATGATGATGTTATGAACATCTCTCTTCTCCGAAGCGAGCGTTTCTCTTAATGAAGATGAATGAATTTTTGTTTCCATTTTATCCACTTTTTTCCCCTTCTTCTCTTATACATAGATATGACTTCTTCTTCGTCTTCTGTGTCGCGGTTTTTGTCGCCGTCAGAGTCGATGACGGTAGCACCAAAGAAGAAGAAGACAAAGAAGACGATGTTTAATAAAAAGGGAGTGGTCGCGATGTTTTCTTCTTCTTCTTCTGATTTGTCTTCTTCTGTTTCTTGTTTTCAAAATGGTGCAAAGTTGTTAGGGGATGATGATGATATTGATGATATTGATGGAAGAACAAGTAGTAGTAGTAACATTGAAAGAAGAAGCGAGAAACATCCTCACGAAAAGATTGTCTTTTACACGCACTCGTTGTGTCCGTACGCGCACAGAGTGAGACTTTGTTTAGATGAATTACATCTGCTTCGTGAAGAAGGAGGAAAAGTAGATATCGTGGACGTTGACCTTTCGAACAAACCAAAATTTTTCCTCGATATGACCAACGGGAGAGGCGTCGTGCCTTTGATTGAATTCTCAGAGACTGGCGAACTCGTGAGCGAAAGCTTACGAATTAACGAACGGTTGTGGGAGGAGTATTATTCTGATGATGATTCTTCTTCTTTAACTTCTTCGTCGTCGTCNTCATCACCCTCATCTTATGAAGACGCGAAGCGTTTCGCCAACGCGTGCGACCAAAAATTCGTGAGTTTAGGATTACAAGCGATCGGGGGAGGTTGGAGTTTTGATACGACCAGAAACGAAAGGACTTTAGAGCGGTTTGAGAGAGAAATTTGGGAAATAGACGCGTTAATTGAGAAGCACAATGATGATGACAATAGTAATACTAAACGCAAAGTCTTTCTCTTTGGCGGCGACAGAGCGTCTCTGGCGGATGTAGCGATATACCCGTTCGCCGAACGATTCGAACTCGCCTTGCAACATTTCCAAGGGTACACCTTAGGAAACGTCGAATATTATCATCCTCCTTCTCCTCCGTCCTCCTCCTCCTCCTCCTCCTCCTCAAAACATCATCAACAGCCGCGTCATTTCCAAAAATGGCTGAAAACGATGCAAACGCAACCGTCCTCGCTTCGCTGCGCGGTGAAAAACCAAGACGCCTTATTGAAATCGTGGTCTCGAACGAAACGGTTGGACTATTTCGACTACGAAACCGCGGATTTTATCAATCCTTAATAATAGTTTTCAGAGAGAGAGAGAGATGTGTAAATTAGAGAGATATCGAGATTATAGATTGCGCGTAGATTTTACCTATGTGCTGCACAAAACGAGCACGCTTTGCGAGAATAAATACATCACACACTCATACTATACTAAATGGACGACGGCCCAGCTCGCGGTGGCACGCGAGGTGGTAAGGACCAGTTCTCCTGGGAGTCCGTCAAAAATGACACCCAACACCGGGAGAACTATTTAGGCCACTCGGTGAAAGCGAGCGTCGGGAGGTGGCAACGCGGGAAAGATTTGTTCTGGTACGCGAAGGAACGAATCACAGATGATGATGATGATTTGGACGAGAAAGACGACGAGAAAAGAATTAAAGAGGAGATGAACATCATAAAGGAAAGGGAGGAGAAAGAGAGGAACGAGATGTTAGGGATTTATGGTGGTAACGGTAAGAAGAGGACGAGAAAGAAGAGGAAGAAGGAGTTTAGGGATGATTCTGATTCCGATTCTGACTCATCATCATCATCATCATCGTCATCACATTCGTTAAAGAAGAAGACCACCAAGAAGAAGAGAAAAGAAGAAAAGAAGCGAAAACAAAGGAAAGAGAAAAAGGAGAGAAAGAGGCGTCGCGAGAAGGAGAAAAAGAGGCAAAAAAAGAGGAAGAGGGAGAGCAGTTGTAGCACGTAGCACATGATATAGAATTTAGAGTAGACACACATTTCTCAAATCACATTTCCCCAGAAAAGATCCTCTCTTTTAAAGTACCACACGCACATAAGCAGTCATAAAAAGATGGAGGAAACGCTTCCTCTGTGGATTCGTTTCCTCGCGTTTTCGCACCGCCTTCTTTTCCAGACTCTTTTGCACCCGCAGTTGGTCCTTTCCATCCTCCAATTCGTACTCGTGAGTGTCGCATTTCTGTACTTGAATCGCGCACAGATGATGCGATACGTGGACGCAAAAGTCACCGAATACGTGTTAGCGTTACTCGAGAAAAACGTATTCCCGGAAAGCGAAAAAGTGACTCTGAAACGAGTGAAGTTTCGGTGGAACCGAGTGGACGTTTTTGACGTACACGTCGGGAACTGCGTTTCCGAAGAGGAGGAGGATGATGATGACATCTTCGGTGCTTTGGCTGATGAAGCGGCCACGAAGGAGGAAAAAAAGGAAAAACGTGAAAACGCGGCGAAGATACAGAAGACCAAGATCCCGGAATTTTCGTCCCCGTACTTCATGCGCGTGCAACAGATTTCGTTCAAGTGTTCGTTTTTCACGCTCGTGCCGATGATGCAGTTCATGGAGGATAAAAATTTCGCGGTTGGATTTTTGAGCGCGAAAGTCGACTCGATGGTATTGAGAGGCGTGGACGTGTTCGTCGAGGAGTGGAGAGGGAGAGGGAACTTTCGGGTGTTTAAGAAAAAAGGGATAAAATCGTCGTCGGTGTCGTCGTCATCGGTAAAAGAAGCAAAAGGAGATGAAGCTGCGACGACGAAAGGGACGAATGCTACTGGGACGCGCGAGGAGGAGGAGGATTTGACGTCAAACGCGAAGAATACCAACAACAACAACGGTTTATTTTCCTATTTTCAATCTCAAGTTCAAACGCAAATCGAAGACGCGAACAAGAAGATTCAAGAGGCGGCGAATAAGACGATCGAGATTTCCGGTTCAGTTGTGAAAGAAATCGGCGCGGTGGCGACGGACGTGACGGATAAACTGACCGCGCTTGGGAGGTACGCGACGATGATAAACCGCGTGCAAGAAGATCCAATCGAGATGATGCAAAAGAGGCCATTGGTTCTAAGAGTGAAAGAGACGAGATTAATCGATTGGAACGTGAAAATATTAACGGTTTCGCAAACGTCTTTCAAGGTGAACAAGTTTGAAATGGTGGATAAAGTGTTCGTGGGCACCGGGAAGGCGTTCGGGAAACGAATCGCGCAAGGCGTGTTGCAAAGAATTATCGTCGAGTTTCAAGACGAAAGTTTGAATCTCATCACCAACGGCGTTTCAGACGGGTTCATGATGAGTAAAAAGTTCTTGGACGACGGTTTTACGACGGTGTACGACGGAGTGAAGAAAACCACGGAGAGCGGGGCAAAAATGGCCGCGAAGACTATGGAAAGCGCGCGATCCTCGTTCACGGTCAGGACCGTCGGGAGAGGAGAAGTTGACCCGCACGAGTTGACCCCGACCGGGTCGGTGACGACGACGTCCTCTCACCTAGGCGGCGACGACGACGACGTAAACGACGACGTGAGCGAAAAAGATAGTAAAGATTCCGTCAAATACGAATTGTTTCCGGATAAAGATCCGCACGAAATGCAGCAACAAAAGAGCGCCGCGTCCGCATCGGACTTGTTCGGTTTAGGGAATCTCTTTAGCACGTGCTCGCCGAGAGGAACGACGAGCGGAAGAAAAAATAAAACACCGCCACCACCATCACCACTGCCGTCGTCGTCGTCGTCTAAATCGACGACGCTCGGTAAGCCCGAGTCGCCCCCGCAATCGTAACGATGAGTATGATCCCTCCTGTAAATTAAAGTGTACCTTTACTACTACTAAAAACTATCTATTACTAGTATTCTACTCGCTATTCTTAGTATCGCTCGTAGGCACCACGCCTCTTACGCGCAAGATCTCGGCGTTGCACATTTCAACGACGGTATAGAAATCGACGTCTCGATGGCGCTCCCACAGATGTGCGGAACTACCTCTTCGCCATTCCGCGGCTGGGTACTTCGGGGACCCTATACCGTGTAAAATGCGCGCGACGGCGCGAGCGCGAAGCATACCGGCGCCACCGACTTTACCGTCTCTGCGATGCGTGAGTATTTCGCGAATGTCGGCGACGAGCATCCGCTTTTCCGTTAACACGCACTTCGGGCGTTTTGCTCCCTCGGCAACCCTGCGAACCGGCACGTCTTCTTCTCCTCCACTCGGATCTTCTTCAACTCTTTCTACCTCCTCCTCCTCCCCCTCCTCTTCGCTTGCGTTCAAGTACCACTTCAAACTTTCGCGCAATCGAGCGCCTTGCACGTCGTCTGCTTCTGCATCCGCGGCGTAATCCAACGCCGAATACAACGCATCCAGTTTACCAACGCTACCTTTCTCTACTGCATCCAAGCGCTTGGTTAAATCAAACGCTAGTTTGCGCAATTTATCCCCTTTCGGTGGATCTCGTAAAATCTCGAAACCGAGCGCTCGGTCGCGAATTTCGTATCCCGCTTCTCTATTATCTCGCAAAGCTTTCAACTGGAACGCGACGTCATCGAGAGAACAGTTGGATAGAAATGCCGCTTTGCAAATGTCAAAGATTCTCGCACCGTCCGCTTTTGGCTCCGGGCAGAGCTTCAGAATAGCATCTACGAGCGTGCTTTGCTTTGCAATCTCTTTCGGATCGCGGCCGAAGAAGCGTATTTCGCACGTAGAGCGGAAATCTGGGAGCACGCGCAGTAAATTTGAATACTCCTCGTCCAATTTTACGTCGCGAGAACCCGGAGATGTTATCGACTGCGCGTCCCGGCCCCACAATTCCAGGCACGATAACGCTGTTTCTATTGCCTCGAGTTTTACGTCAATAACTGGTGCGATGACGTCCGGTTTTATGCGCCCGAGCTTCGGTATCCAATTACCGTAAGCGTCGTAATCCGTCTTCCTTTTCTCAATATCGTCGTCCTCGTCCCTGAAGACTTCTTCACTTACCTGCTTTTTCTTCTTTTTTTGCGTCGTCTTCGGTTTCAGAACGTCGCCGTTGCCGAGAAATACAATTTCCATGAGATCTCGAATGCTCGTGACATCGCACCCGTCCGCGTGCGTCAACGACCGCGACCGTAAATAATCTTCCGGATCCAAAAAAGTCAAGCAATGCGCTTCGTTTCCGTCTCGACCGGCTCTGCCGCACTGTTGAATGTACGCTTCCGGCGACCTCGGCAACGCGTAGTTTATCACATATCGAACGTCCGGTTTATCTAAACCCATGCCAAAAGCAACCGTCGCAACAATCACGCGAACTTTGTTCTCTTGAAACTGCATTTGCGTTCTGTGGCGTTCACTTTTATCGAGACCAGCGTGATAGGGACGAGCGACCACGCCCTGAACCTTCAAGTAATTCGCAACTGATTCTGCTTCGTTTTTGAACGCAACGTACACTATTGCCGCTCCTTTCGGATGATCTTTTTGCAAGAAGTGTAAAAGCGTTGAATTTCGCGAGCACGACGGCACGCGGATAACCGATAAGGACAAGTTATCGCGAATGGCATCGTTTCTGAGCGCGTTCTCGGGGGCAATATTCAAAGTCTCGCGTAAGCTCATCTCCGTCTTCTTCGTCGCCGTCGCTGTGAGCGCTAGCACTGGGAACATTTTACCATTGTTGTTGTTGTTGTTCATCCCACTCCTCATCACTCGATTGAACAAAATCGAGCCGAGTCGATGATACGCCGGTCGAAAGTTATGCGACCATTCCGAGACGCAATGCGCCTCGTCGATGCACGCTAAACTTACTCCGTTCGGGCATTCACGCAGCGCACACAAGAACTTCTCGTTCAATAGTCTTTCCGGAGAAACGAATAAAATCGAAACGTTACCGCTTTTCACCTCCTCTAGCGTTTCCTCCGTCTTTTCGTAGGACGCGTCCGAACGTAAACACGCGCCTTTTAAAGCCGGCGGTAAACCGCGCATTTGATCGGACATTAATGCAAGTAAAGGCGAAATAACTAAAGTGATCCCAGGTAACAGCAACGCCGGAAGTTGGTACGTCAGAGACTTCCCGGCGCCCGTGGGCAACAACGCTAACGTGTTCGCGCCTCTCAAGACGCGTAAAATCACGTCTATTTGTCCAGGTTTGAACACCGGAAACCCAAATCCACGCTCTAAAACCAAGCGCAGTTTCTCTTTCAATACCGCTGTTTCGTCGTCGTCGTCGTTGTCGTCGTCGTCGTTCGTATCGTNCATACTTTGTACTCCTTTCTTCTCGGCAACGAAAGAGAGGCACTCGCGAACATCCGCGATGTATTTTTGCAAAGTGTCGTCGTTCAACTCCTCTAATCTTTTGCGTTTTTCCGCGGCCAGAGCGTCCAGCTTATTCCTTTCGATGTCGTCCTCGTCGTTGCCATCGTCGTATTTGCTTTTACTGCTATACAAATCATCGTCGCCCTCGCCGACGGAAAATTTCCCGGTTTTGCCTTTTGCGTTTCGCTCTCTCCTTTCCGCGTTGAGGTGTTTCGAGCCACCACTTCGAGCGGCGTCGCGCGTGTACACTTTTGGCGCGCGTTTAGCACTACCCGCTCTCCGTCTTGGCGCTTTGTACGTCTTGCGTCGCGAGTGTTCGCTCACGCCTCGGAATTTTGCCGTTTTCTTGGCGACGCCGACTTCTTTTTCGCGTGCTCCGCCCGGATTTGCGCCGCGGTTTTCTTTGGCGGTGAAAACGTCGGTGGAAGTTTTGTCGTCGTCGTCGTTTTTGCTCCTCCATTATCATCGGCTGTTTTCGATACTGTGTTGATCTTACTTCCTTCTCTCATCATTGCTGCTGAGTTTCCGTCTTCTTTTTCTATTTCTATTTCTTCTTCTTCTGCTGCCGCTGCTGCTCTTCCTACGACCACTCTTTGTTCTTCTCGAACAACCAACTTCTTCTTCTTCCTCGGCTGGACGACGACGTCTTCTTTCAAAGCGTTCGTTAAACTGACGTTTTCCATCGCGTGCATCTCCCGTCTCTTCATTGCGCCGAATCTTTCCTTCGCTCGATTTCTCTCGTCCTCTTCGCAAAGTAAAGGCTCGTATGATGTCTTCTTCTTTTGCTTATTCGCGATGGTCGCGAACGAGGAGGACGAAGAAAAATCGCCAGCAATAATACCTTTGTTGTTATTACTTTTCATCCTCATCACTAAACTCGGCGGTGGTGCTGGTGGTACTACTAGTAACGGTTTCGTTTTCTTCTTCGCTTCTTCTTTCAAAGCGAAACGAGAAGCTTCGTCCGCGGCGGCTTCCGCGGCGTTTTTCTTCTTCTCTGCAGATGATACCACGGACGACGGCAAAGACGACGACTTTAAAAACGATGATGATTTGTTGTGCTGTTGTTGTTTTATGTGTCGTTGTTTCCTCGGCGGCGTCGCTTCGATGACTTCATCCTCCCCGTCGCTTTCGTATTCCTCCTTCTTAGCAGTGGGATGAAAATTTTCGAAATCTCCTCCTCCTTTCCCGTTGTTGTTGTTCTTCTTATTCTGAATACTCTTCGTGGTGCACGTGCTCGTCATCGATACCACGAGTTCTTTATACTCTCGGTACATCTTTCTCACGCTCTCGTTTTCCTCCACGTCTTTTCTGGTTGGTTTTCTCTCGTGCTTGCGTTCGTACGCGCGCTCCCAGATTTGAATCTCGTTTCGTTTCCGTTCCACGAGTACCGCATCATCACGATGATGATGAGATGCATTCTCTCTCAGAATAGCAGCGGTAGCATCAGACGTCATCAAAAAAAATCGCGCAAAAGCAATAACGCAGTATATATGTGCTGCGAAATGTCTCGCGCTGCTGTTTTTAGTCGCGTTGTTATATCTGCGAAAGTCTGTTCTGTGTATTCATACGAATGAGGACTCTACGTAATGAGGCATTTGAAGCATTTTCTCGCCAGGGCTGCCCCTTGGAAAATTCAAAAATCTCTCCACTCTCGTCGCGAGGCGAGTAAGCAGCGCTTTAAAGAAGAAGGCGAAGAAGAAGAAGGAGAGGTGAAGATACGAAAATGAAGCTGAGAGGCCAAATCACGCAGCTCGGCCTGGCTTGGCTCGACCGATTGCTCCCTCTCTTCGAAAAGATGAACAAAAACGTCGTCA
>JGI20158J14315_10000563_pt1 | contig 27775 bp, 19 predicted proteins | sample COG_08_FD_14315 | JGI IMG/M metagenome (IMG submission 14315)
GTCCGTCCATAATAATTGATTCACAGTCAAAAGATGCACTCGTTCCATCTCCCAGCTCTGAGATTCCTAAAGCTGTCTCGAGAAACGACACTCTGTCTTTCACTTTTTGCGCGTGAAATGTTTTCCGCGTACTCCGCGAGATCTCGATCTTGTATGAATAAACTCCCAGAAACGCTCAAGTTTCCGTCGACGATTAAATCCGTACTCTGTACTTTTACCGTGCCGCCGTCGTTCTTCACCCCGACCGTCCCGTTTTTGTACCGAACGATCGGCCACGTCGCGCGAACGACGAATACGTCAGAAATAGTCCCGAAAAGGAGCAGAAGGAGCGTCATCATCGCTCGACGCGAGGGAGACGAAGATGAAGAAGGTGCCGATGACGATGAAGAAGAAGAATGAAGAGAAGAAGAGGAGGATCGTTTTTGTTTCCTCCTCCTCGTCGTCGTCGTCGTCATATTTATATCAATAGAACATAAAAGAATAACCCTCGTATGCGCAAATTTTAAGAGGAAAACGTTCACGTTTTCGCGCCGAAGAGCAACCTGTTCGTNCGTAACGAGAAGATCGTTCATGTCAGCTATCGATGATTCTCTCTCTCTCTCTCTCTCATCGCGTTCAGTCTGCGCGCGCTTCGAAAGAAGAAGACAAAGAAGAAGAGAAAGGAGGAAAGATTTCCGGGGAAAAGAAAGAATCGTNGTTGAGCGCAGCACGAAAAACAACGAACACAAACGACGTTCGCTTTCTCTCTCTTTCTCTCTCTTTCTCTCTCCTTCCCGCGGTGGATTGAATAAAACGACGAAAGAGTGAGACGGCGATGAAGAAACGCACCTTGCTTTTAGCTTTTTGCTGCCAGTAGCATCGAACGAGGAACGGGTACCTCTCTCGCGCGTTTGCGTTTAATGGAGTGGCGAAATGTGAGAGGCGAAAAATTTGTTTGATTTTAAAAGTCGCCAGACAAACAAAACAAAAAACAAGAGGTGGGTCAAAAAGCACAACAAAAAAAGGGAGGAAAAGAGAACGTCAGTGCACGCGCGAAGAAGCAAACACGCGCATCTCGAACGCGTACACATATTTATTCCAAAAATAGGACAACTAAAAAAGCTATTCGCTATCGCTATCGTCTTCATCTTCCGCGGCATCGCAACCTAGCCGTTCCAACTTCTCGTTCCAAACGCCTCCATAAGAACACTCCCACTTTTCTTCCAACTCGTCCGGGAAGACGAGCTCGGGAAGTTTTCTCCATTTCGAGCACTTGGAACATTGCATCCATTCGCGCGTGGCGTCGGCGGGGATGCCGACGCGTTTACCCAACGCCAAATCTGGATTGATGTCGACGTTGCCGAGTTGAAGGATTTTGCACGCTTGCTCTTGTCCACTCAAAACGGCGCCGTGGACGCACTGCGCGCCGGATATCGAGCACCCTTCGCCGGCAAAGAATAACGTTTTAGCTTCAAATTCGGGTTCGGACAACGCGCGGACGTCGCTGTACGTCGCGCCAACTTTCATGTACGAGTACGCGCCGAATGAGTTTTCGTCTTGAAGCCATCGCGTGACGAGATAATCGACTGGTTTTGGCATCATCTCTGGTTTCACTCGAAACATAGTTTGCATGACTTTACACACGGTTTTTACAATCTCTTCGTCGGTTTGATTTTCGTACTCGTGCGCGTACGGCGGCGCGCAATGCGCGACAATCGTGCCCTTCTTCCCAAACGGTTCGTAATTTAGAAACCTATATCGGTAGTCGTTGCACTGTATGTATTTAAAATTTGGCCAAAACTTCTGCGCGAATCGCAATATAACTTTATTTTCGGTGCCCATGCCGACGGCGTGGATGGCTCTTTGTTTCTTAGCGGAAAGAGACGGATGGAAATCAATGACGTCGCGTTGTAACACGCCGAGAGGAACGGTACAGACGACGAAATCGCTTAGAAACTGTTCACCGGATTCAGTTTCGACGACGCATTTTTTCTTTCGATAGAGTAAACTTTTGTCGTCGTCCTCGGTCTTCGTCGTCGTACCCACATCTTTTGCATTCTCGTTTGAAAACGAGGATGGCACCACATCCGAATATATTTTCATTCCAACGTCTTCTTCTTCTGCTTCTTTCTCTTTCTTCGCACTCGCATCGGTATCAGTGAGGACACAATCGTCGCTGGTGGACAAATGCCGCGTATTCTCTTCCATATTTGCAACTTCGTGAATCTTTCGAACTTTCTTTTCGAAACGAACGTCTAAACCTTCCGCCGCTCGATTAATCAACAACTCGCGATACCCGCCGACGACTAACCCGTCGCCGAGCGATCCTTTAAACTCCAAGTCCTCTCCGCCGTTGTCTTTGTTTTTCACGTTCCTCGTCGCTACTTTCGGTTCCTTTACATTCTTCTGCGTTTTCTTCTTCTTCTTCTTCACATTCTTCTTCTCGGGCGCGTCTCGAGCTTTCTCTTCTATTACTACTTTTTCTTCTTCTTCTTTGTCGTCGTCGTTTTCTCTTTCGTTTCCTTCTTCTCGAGGAGGCGTACTCGTCGTCGTGTAAATCCAACCGTTTTTAGCCTCGACGTTGGTGACGATTTTATTCTTATCCGCCTCTAACGTTTCTTCGGCTTGGACTCTCTCGCGATAAAATGTGCGCACGATGTTCGTGGACACTTGCGACGTTGGCGCGACGTATCCCCAGTTGATCGTCTTGACGCTCTCGATGATGTCCTCTCGCGGCATTTGATATTTCATATCTTTATCGGAAAAATACAACTCGTACGCTCGTTTGAAAGCGTCTTCGATCGGTTCGTCGGTGTTTTTGATTTCATTCGCGCGGCGTTCGTTAGAAAGGATGAGCGTGTCAGTCGCGGTTGGCGGTGGCGGTGGCGGCGCGGAAGATTTCTCCTCGAGCAGATGCTGCCGTTTGGTTTCGTACAAACTTTCGCCGTACGCGAATCTCAAATCTTCCGAATGCGAAGAGTACGGGTCGGTCGCCTTGGTTTTATCTTCTTCTTCTTCTTCTTCTTTGACGGACGATGGAGCGACGAAAAGAAGCGTCTCCGTGCTCATGTTTTTTGCAGCCCGCTCGCCGTTTGCGCCGTATAAACCGTTACTTCGTCTTTGTTTCTTCTCTCGTTCCCATTCGTCCGCGGCTTGAACAGACTTGATCGCGTCTTCGCGCGCTTCTGAGAACATACACTCTTCGACTTTTCGAACGATACGAAACGCGTTTTTCACATCGCGTTCTTTAATGCGTCCACCTTTTGTGATGTCGTACCACGGCGCGTATTCGCCCCAACCGGCGCTGTATCCGCCGCTCGATTGATCGAGCTTGATCTTATTCTCTTGCGCGATGACGTACAGCACGTTGAACGTGTGACACCCGTGAACGTACGCCGCGCCAAGATCGACCGTGATTGCCGGTAAATCGTGCTCAGGAAGCGCTTTCATGTCGTAGGACCAGCATCTCCCTCCCGCGCGATCGCGCGATTCTAAAACGACAACTTTTAATCCGTGGTTTTGAAGCAGTTTCGCCGCGCTCAAACCAGCTGGACCGGCGCCGATGACGGTCACCGTCGGCGGTTCTCTTCCTTCCCACGGCGGCAGATGAGGTGGCAAAGACGGCGAGTTTTGGGCTTTTGTCTCTTTATCTTTATCTTCTCTCTCGTCGTCCATCTCTGTCGTTTGTATGCCGACTGATGTCTTCTTTTTCGTTATCGTCGTCGTCGTCGTCTTCGATGCGATGAGCGCAGACTTTGGCGACATCTTGCCGTTTCTGTATGCTTTTAAATTCCTCTTGATGAATAAAAGTACCGACTTATACGATCTCAGCTTTGATTGCGATTCGCCTTTGCGATATTCGCCCGTTCGATTACAGTTTGGAAAGTTCATGTGCTCGCCGTTCGCGTCCAAGCGCAGAAAATCGATATCGTTCCTGGTTTCCGCTCCGACTCGAACGCCCCAAATATCCGCGAACACGTGCGTCAACTCTCGCTGAATGCTTCCTTTCTTCACCGGGTCTGGAGGATCCTCTTCGGTGGAAACCGTCGCGTGATTTGTTCGAATGCTACACCGCGTCGATGATTTTGCGACGTCCTTCTCTTCTTTGCTATGTTTCTCGTTTGATTTTGCCGTCGTCGACTTTGTCGTTCGCTTCTCGGTTTTCGCCGCCGCCGGTTCCTTCTCTCTCATCATCATCTTCTTCTTCTTCCCTTTTCTCTCCATCTCTTCTAAATCTTTCGGATCTGCGAAAGCGACTCCTCGTTCGTGCTCACCGTCGCTTTTTTTCGCAATCCTTCGCTTGACTATCTGTCCGACCATTCTGCCTTTCTCGTACGCCTCTTTATTCCTCTCGATGAATCGATATACCGCGTTGTTCGATCGCAACGACGCCGCCGACGTCCCGTGTTCGTACTCCCCCGTCCTCGAGCACGACGGAAACGGCACCGTCTCCCCCTTTTCGTCTAACCTTCGAAATTCCAACGCTCTTCGCTTCTCGTTCGTCGTCGTCGCGTGCCAAACTTTCGTTCGGACCCAGATATCCGCACAAAGCCACTCGTACCCGACGTCGTTTTCTTTCAGGTGAACCAGTTCCGGTCCCGCGTCGCTCAAGAAAACGCGTCGGTGGTTCGTCTCGATCAGAACGTCTTCTTCTTCTTCTTCTTCTTCTTCTTCTTCCTCGTTTTCTATTTCTTCTAATTTCCGTTTTTTACTCGCATCATCACTCCCATCATCATCGTTCTTCTTCTTCTTCTTCTCTTCTTCTTCTTCCGTTTCCATCCGCGCCGGCTTGGTTTCGGCGACTCCGCCTCGCGTCTTCGTCTCTGTCTCTGGCGATGATGCAATCGCGTCCGGCGCGCCTAACCAATCATCATCGCGAAGAAGAAGAATCGGATTTACACGTGTTCTGTGCTCTTCTTCTTTAACTTCATTAACTTCTTCCTTGTTCTTCTTCTTTGGAGGAGTACTCGTCGCTTCTTCGGTTGTATTTTCGAGAAAAATATCTCTTTTTTCTTCTTTTCCTTCTTCTGAAAGGAATTCGTTTCGCGTCGTCGTTTGAATCGTCAACTCTTCCTCTGTCACGCCTAACACCGCACGACTCGCGTGAACTTGTTCACATTCTTCTTCATCTTCTTCTTCTTCTCGCAGAGGAGGAAGAGGACGATCAAAATCTTTCAAAGTCGTCGTCATCTTCGTCGGTCTCTTCGTCTCGTAAAAGGAGCGTGGCGTAATTTTTTACTCGAATTCGTCTCTCTCAAACGAAGCGCGCGCGAAGCGTTCAAGTCGTTGGATGAAGACAAAGAAGAAGAATCGGAGGGAAAGAAACAACGCCTCTCTCTGTTTTATGCTCTTCTCCTCCTTTTTCTTCCTCTTTCTTTTATCTTCTTTTGTCGTTTAATAAACGATGATATGAATGAAGTGTGTGTACTACAGTACTAAATGACGATATAAATATTTTATAACTGTTGTTGTTGTTGTTGTTGCTTGTTGTGTCTGATTTTTGCTCTTAAAAAAGTGTTTCTTGAAGAGAGAAAAAGAGAAAGTTCACCTCTTTTCTCTCTCTCTCTGTCTCTGATGAAAAAAAAAGCACAGACACAGAAGACAACAAAAAAGTTCCTCACACGAACGAAAGAAGACTCGAGTGAGAGAGAGAAAAGAGAGAAAAAAACGGAAAAAAAAAACAAACGAAAGAACAGCTTTTTAAAAAAATTCTTCAGAGAAAAAACAGAAGGAAGAAAAGAAGAAAAATCAAATGCCTCTCGCGAACAAGGAAGTGGTCCATCTGAAGACCGGGTGGGAGAAAATACAGGTACGCGTCCTACTTTTTCCTACTCTTTTTTTTTATCGCGTTCGTTCGTTCGTTTCTCTCTCTCTCTCTCACTCTCTTCTTTTTTCTTTCTTTTGTGTGTCTGTATGTTTACGAAGAAGATGCAACAACAACAACAACAAAATGAGATCGGAAAAAACGGAGATCTCTCTTCTCTCGGAACGGATTTTGAAATGTGTTTGACACGTTTACTCACCTCTCTCTCTCTCTCTCTCTCTCTCTAAACAACAGACCGGCATCCAAAAGCTGAAAAACTTGTTAGACAACCCTTCCTCGAAGAACAACGAGAACAACGGAGAGAACAACGGGAATGTGGCTGAAGAAATCAACGCGCAAGAGTTTATGATTCATTACACGACGTGTTACGACATGTGCACGCAAAAACCGCCGCACGACTACTCGGAAGCGCTGTATAAAAAATACAAGGAAGTGTTCGAGGAGTACATCGACAGCGTGTGCATACCGGCGCTGAAATCGAGGTCCGGGGAGTTTTTACTGAGAGAGTTGGACTTGAGGTGGAAAAATCACGACATCATGGTTCGATGGATGTCGCGCTTCTTCAACTATTTGGATCGGTATTACATCGCCAGACACTCGTACGCGAGTTTAAAAGACGTCGGGATGACGTGCTTTCGGGACAGAGTGTACAAAACGTTAGCCGGGGCGATGAAAGACGCGACGTTGACGTTGATCGATAAGGAGAGAGAAGGCGAACAAATCGACCGCGCGTTGGTGAAATCCATCGTGTCTATTTTCGTCCAAATGGGTTCGGATCCGAATAGCGAGCCGTTGCAAGCGTACGAGTTGGATTTTGAGACGCCGATGTTAAACGTCACCGCGGCGCATTACAAAAGACAAGCCGCAGTTTGGATAGAAGAAGAGTCGTGCCCGAACTATTTGGTTTTAGCGGAAGGGTGTTTGGACATGGAAAAAGATCGAGTGCAGCATTATTTGCACCCGTCGACGGAGCCGAAACTCATGTCGAAAATCGAGCACGAAATTTTAGCCGAACACGAAACGAAGCTTCTGGAGAAGGAAGGCAGCGGCGTTTCGTGGTTGTTAAACAACGACCGAAAAGAGGATTTGGCGAGATTGTTTCGCTTGTTCACGCGCATTCCAAACGGCGTCGATCCGATCGCCAAGGCGTTCAAAGATCACGTCACGGAGCGAGGCTTGGAACTCGTCGAGATGGCGACGCAAAGCATCAACGAGGAAGGCACGGTAAGCGGAAAGCAACAAGCGTTGCCGTCTACGGTCGAACAGTCGTTCGTTCAAGACATCATCAAGTGTCACGACAAGTACATCGCGTTCGTTTCCGAGTGTTTCAACGACGACGTGGTTTTCCAGCGAGCGTTCAAAGACGCGTTTGAACGCTTCTGCAACAAGAGCATCGGCGAAGTGACCATCGCGGAGTTACTCGCGAACTTTTGCCATTCGGTTTTGAAGAAAGGTGGGAAAGAAAAGTTAACGGACGAAGTCATCGAAGATCACTTGGAGAAAATCGTCAAGCTTCTCGCGTACATCTCGGACAAGGACTTGTTCGCCGAAATCGCCAAACAAAAACTCGCCACGCGTTTGTTGCAAGATCAATCGGCGAGCGAAGATTTGGAAAGATCTCTCTTATCGAAATTGAAACAATGCAACGGCGCGCAGTTTACGATGAAGATGGAATCCATGGTGAGCGATATTCAAATGGCGAAAGAAAACAACCCGAAATACGTGGAGTGGTTGAAAGAAAAAAGCGCGAAGAACAACGAGCCGATGCCGAAAACGGACATGAATGTCACCATCTTAGCAGACGGGTCTTGGCCGACGTACACGGTGATGGCGATGACGTTACCGGAAGAGTTGACGGAGTGCGTGAAAAAGTACGAAGAGTTTTACGAGAACACGTACGCATCTAGGAAGTTGACGTGGATTTTCGGCGCCGGTTCGGGCGTCACGTTGAACATCAAGTTCGCGCAAAAGCCAATCGAGATTTCCTGTTCGACGTTGCAAGCGTCCATCTTGTTGCTCTTTCGAGAGTTTGATTCGTTGAAAGTGGAGGAAATTTGCGAGAAAATGGGCGTCGGGATTGATGATTTACGCGAGGAACTCCCGGCAATTATGTTCTCCAAGTTTAAGCTTTTAAAGCACCAGCCGGCGAACCCGGACGAAAAGAAACGCACCATCAAGGCTTTGGACGTCATCACTTTTAACGACGACTTCACGGACAAGGCGAGAAAAATTAAAATTCCGAAAATGAGTAAAGTCGATCGTAAAAAAGTGAACGAAATCGTCGACCAAGACAGAGACCAAACGATTTTAGCCGCGGTTGTCCGCGTGATGAAGTCGAGAAAGACGATGAAACACGGAGATATACAGCTGGAAGTGGTCAACTCGTTGAAGAAATTGTTCTTGCCCGAAGTGAAGAAAGTGAAGAAAATGATTGAAAAAGCCATCGATCAAGAGTACATCGAAAGAGATCCGGACGATAAAATGAAGTTCAGGTACTTGGCGTAAATCACTTTCGTGCGTTTGAGATGAAGATTGATTTGGAGAGAAAGAAAGAAGGAAAGAGAAAAGCGCGTGTAAATCAGAATAACAATGAATTTTAGAAACCAGAACGTAAAAGTAGCGGAAAAAGAGAACGCGCGACTTGAACTATCTTGAAGCGAAGAAGAAGAAGAAGAGAAAGAGAAAGAGAAAGAGAGACTACTGCATACATACAATTAGAAGAAAGGAATAAAGATATACGCGAGATATTCTAAAATGATGATATAAAATTTTACACCTTATTCTTCGCCTCCATTTCCTCGGCTAACTTTTTCGCGCGGCGCGCCTCGGCTTTCTTCCTGTTCTTCTTTTGCGCGGCCGTTTCATTCACCACCGGCTCGGCGCCCGGAATGACTCGTTTTTGTTGAGACTGTTGTTGTTTCTTAGCTATGTTATCTACCGCCGCTTTCACTTTCCCCGCTCTCGCTTCCTCGGCGGAAACCGTGGCTAAGGAAAAATTGCCTCCAGAGTTTGATCGGCTTCCCATTCCAGACGTCGACGAACCGCCACTTTTGTTTCGTAAATGCGGCGGGACAAACGCGGCGGGTTTCTCCGGAATGGCATTCACCGAACCGCTCGCGGATCCACCTTCGACGCGTTTACTGTTTTTTGAAATTCCTAAACTCGGGTACGCGCCTTCTTTCCTCGGCCGCCACGCGGCTTCGTACAATTTTTCTCTCTCTACGTGCGCCAATAACTCGCCGTTGTATCGCCAAATTTTAAATCCGTTATCTACGTTCAATCTCGGCGCAACCGTGGACGTTAACAACCTTCTGCCGCACGGCGACCACTCCGCGGTTACCGAACACGCCGCTCGACAGCTTCCCATCAGCTTAAACTTCCCGTCGAACAAGCGATGATAAAATTTGACGTCGCCGGGAAGATTGCCGAACCCGGCGAGCATGATAAATCTCCCAAACGGGTTCCACCGAATGGTGTTGTGCGGTCCCGCGCCTAGCTCGTACGTCGCCACGCACTTCTTCGCGTCAAAAATGGTACATTTTGCCGGCATAAACCCGTAACACACCGCGAAATTCTCGCTCGTCGGCGACCACTGCGCGTCGTGCACGGGTCCTTCCTTGCTCAGGTCCACTTTACAATCCAAACTTCCGTCCGCTTTTAAAAAGTGCAGCGAGGATTCGCCGTAATAGTTTTTGTTCGACGCGTCCACTTCGCAATACCCGCACACTAACAACGCCGACCCGTCCGGCGACCACTTCAAATCCACCTCGGAAATTCTAAAAAACGATTTTCTCGCCACCGCGTTCGGTTCGCTCACGCCCTTCTCCTTCTTCACGTCCGGCACCTCGTAAATCCTCACCGACCCGGGTATTCCTTTACTTTCCGGCACAAACACCCCAACCGTTGGTTTCGTCTCGCTCATGCTCAACCTCGCCAACGCGACCCCTGGAATCCGATACCGCGCGAGACTACTCGTCTCCTCCTCCTCTTTTTCCTCCTCGAACTTCTCCGCGTCGTAAAACTGAATCTCGTTCGTCACGCATCTCGCGCACACTTTATCGTCCTTCGAAAACTGCAAATACGGCCACTCTTGCTTCACGAACGTCTTCTGGAAACACTCGAACACTTTCTTCGGTTCGTCGTTTTCTTTACTCGGTATTTCCCAGACGGATAAGTTCTTCTCCTTGGTCCCTCCGGCGTGGTTCGCGCCTTTGCGATATATCGAGAGAAACTTCCCGGTGTTTGAAAACGAAACGCAACTCGCGCCTTGGACGAATTGTTCGGATATTCTCGTGACTTCCGCGTTCGTTTCGCCGTCGAAAAGTACGACGTTCGTTTTATTCGTTTTATTCGTTTTACTCGTAGTCTGACCACCACTTTCGTCCTCGTCGTTCTCACACATCGTTGATGATGATGAAGTGACGATCGATGCGAACAAAGAACCGTCTCGAGTGTACTCTATGCACTGGTACTCTTCGCTGCTGTTCGTCGTCGAGGAAGAGATTTGATTCGCGCGCGGTTGGACGGACGTTTCCACGACTGGGTTTATATCGTCGCCGCCGGATGACGACGACGAGGTGTTTTTGTGCGCATCCGAAACGATGTTAAAACGTAATCCACCACCAGTAACGGACCCTAATCGCTCGTACATTTCGTGCGGTAAACGATGCACCGCATCCACCGCTTCGTCGTCCGACATTATTAGTAGTATTTTATGTATATAGAGTGTGTTGTTTGTGCGCCAAAAGGGTGAAGAAATGAAGAGATTTTCTGAGACGTTTTTCATCTTGATTCCTAGTTTACTTAATTGTATTAAAACTCACTTATTCACTCTCTCTCTCTCTCTCTCTGCTATTTGTTGACACCCCCCTCCAGTATATTTATATAGACACATGTATAATACTTTACATATCGCTTTTCTCGATGCATCTCCTCAAATTCTCTCTCTCTCTTATTCTCTCTTTCAACAAGAGTCTCTTTGGCTTTTTGCGCGACGACAAGCGAATATATAGCGTGTAAAAAGTATTATCTGTTGGCCTTGGCGACTCTTTCCAACTCGTCCTTCTTCTTAATCGCGTACGAGTTCGAGCTCCCTTTCGCGGCGTTCACCAATTCATCCGCTAAGCATTCCGCCATCGTCTTGACGTTTCTGAACGCGGCTTCTCTCGCGCCCGTCGTCAACAAGTAAATGGCGTCGTTGACTCTTCTCAACGGGGAGATGTCCACCGCTTGTCTTCGAACGACGCCGGCGGAGCCGACGCGCGTGGCGTCTTCTCTCGGTCCAGCGTTGATGATGGCATCGACAACCACTTGTAATGGATTTTGGTCCGTTAATAAGAAGATGATATCCATCGCGTGTCTGACAATTCTCGCCGCCATTAATTTCTTACCGTTGTTGCGTCCGTGCATCATCAGCGAGTTCACGATGCGTTCCACAATCGGGCACTGGGCTTTTCGAAATCGTTTCGCCGCGTATCGACCGGCAGAGTGCGGGACGAAGGTGGCATATTTTGGTTTCACCGCGATGTAATCTTCTAAAGAGATGTCGTTGATCTGTTGTTTATTTGAAGAAAGAAGTTCGAGAGTTTAAAGAAGACGCGTAAAGTGAGTACACGGGAGGAAACCACTCTGAAAATAACTCCCAGGGCTACCCCCCGAAAAGACGAGGGTCTTGCGCGATGAATTTTGCGCAAAGACGCGAGGACAAAAGACCTGAACAAAAGCAAACGATTCGACGTTTCGTTTTGATGCAGAGAGAGTATCACCGCGCGATGCGAATCTGAACTGTTCCCGTTTTACTTCGCATCGTTTTCATACTCATCGATATGCGCGCTGATTTTCCTTCGCCTCATCGTGAAAAATTGGGCGCACAAAAAAAGCTCATCCCTCTCTCTCCATCTCGCCTACGTTCGAGAGAGGAAAAAGTATCGGAAATCTCGCACTTTCCCCCTCACGCGAGAACAAAGATGCGCACGAATTTCGCTAAAACGTACCTCGACGTCGTCGAACGACCATTTACCGAAGAGTTTCACTTCTTGCGTGGCGAGTTCAGCCATACTGTTAGTCTTTATTTTATGCGCGTTGTTGTGAATGAAGCTTTTTTTAGGATTTCACCCCAAGGGAGCAAAAAACAACCAAAAATTTTCTGGGACTTCAGACTTCCTTGATTTTTGACGAAACAGAAGCAAAACACAAGTGTTGAACTTTCCTCATTTTTTCTCTTTGGTTTTGGGTCGGTGCTTTGGTAAAGTTTGTGTTGTTGTGACTGTGAGTACTACCATTATACTACCATAAAGGTATTATATGCAGTTTAGGAGAGAGAGTCAGAGAGAGAGAGAGAGTCAGAGAGAGCTGGAGAGAGAGTGTGGAGGAATTTTACGCGAGTAAAGAAGATTTAAAAAATCATCGTCGGACGTAAAGTTCCATCATCATCATCTCAATCAGAGACATCAAATCATGGCGGGAAAAGCGAAGCCGAAAAAGCACACGGCGAAAGAGTTGAAGCAAAAGCAAGACGCGGCGTTGACGAACAAAGGCGGAGGGAAAGCTGGGTTAGCAGATCGGAAAGGCGGCGCGGCTGGACACGCGAAGTTTAAATGTCCAATCTGTGGCATGGCTGCGCCTTCGATAAAAAGCGGAGAGTTGCACTGGGACTCGAAACATCCGAAAATGCCGTTTAAACCGGAAGAGTGGTCGGATTTACACGCCATTCACGGAGGGACGACGAAAGGCGTGGCGGTGAAAGGCGCGGAGAAAGAGAAGACGGTGCACGAACTGAAGAAAACCGAGGCTGGGAGGAAACGGCTGGCGGAGATTGAAAAGGAAAAGCTGGAAAAACAATTTCAAGACGTGAAATTGAATAAGTGATTTTGAAGGTGTTTCGGCGTCGCGAAATCATCATTTTCATCATCATCATCATCATCGGAAGAAAGAAGAAGCGTGTAATAGCAACACGTTTTGCCCCATCAATCGTGTGATTGAAGCACAATTTATTATTATTTTTTATGGAATTCTATCAAGGTGTTATTACAAATGGAGAGAGTAAGAAGTCAACGGCTCGCTCGTGACTTCTTTTTCAAATCTAATATATGTACATCTTAAACTTCATCATTGCTCTCTCTCTCTCATTCTCTCTCTCTTTCCTGTTCGGAAGAAAGAAATGTTCGATGTATATAAATATGTATATTTTATGTTGCAAATAATTGTTGTCAACGATCCAACAGCTTCATGCGCAAACTCGGAGAGCAACCGCACAAAGCTCTGCACTCGTCCAAGTCTAAATCACCAGCCAACGTGATCCACTCTTCGCTGTCGTCCAAATACGTCAATCGGTGATAATGCGACGACGACGACGTCTCTTTTTGTATCCCGAAAAGTTTCAAGACGTGTTCCATCAAAGTCACGTGATTCATTTTCGGTTCCAACAAAAATCGGCACGTGTCGTTGTCGTGCGTAACTTTGACGTTGATCGTGAGTTGGTCTCTTCGCGCGTTCACCGAGGCAGATAACGACGGAGGTATCGAGTGAATGTCTTGCTTGATCAACTCGTAGGCGTTTAATGAGGGCATGGAGCCATCCGCTAAACAGATAAAGATGGTAATTTCACCTCCGTTTGGTTTGTTCGGGGCGAAACCTGTCGCTAATAACTCTTGCTTCTGTTGTTGTTGCTGTTGCTGCTGCTGCTGCTGCCGAGCGTTGTTCTGAGCGTTGCTCTCACCGATGACAACTGGGTCGTTCGTGGCACTTTTATTGTTCCCGCTGTTTCCACTCTCCTTCTTGCGATGCTCGGTAAACTTGATGCACTCGTCCAAGTCGTGTTCGCTTTGTAAAATGCACATGTCGTCTTCGTCGTCCATGTATTTCAATTTCGCCGAATCAGGGAAGACGATGAGCTTTCGAATCCGATCGAGAAGCATTTGTACGGACCATTTGTGCAACAAGCGAAACCGAATGGTATCTGCACCAACTCGAAACTTCACAACGAGTTGCGGCACTTCCTCAACTTTCTCGCCTTCGTTGAGTAAAATCGCCATCATGTCCGCGTCCGCCTCTTCCATCGTATCGTTGGCGATGAACAAATCGTCGTCAAAACCCCCGAGAGTGTTGTTCAATATACCCGCCAAAGCCGTCGTGCCGTGCACGGAATGGTCCCCGCCCGGGTTTCCGTGCATAGACCCTCCGTTGTAATGCGAACCGCCGTGTGCGGATTCGGAATACGTCGAACCGTGGACGCTATCGTCGTTGTTGTTGTATTGATGTGGATACAATTGTTGCGAAAAGTTGTGCGCGCCGTGAACGGTTTCGTAAAAATGATCGTCGAAAGAAAACGGCACGGCAGCTTTTCCGGCGCCTGCTTTTGTTCCAACGGCAACGTCTTTCCTGTATTTTTTATTCGGTGTTTTCGTTTCTGCTTTTTCCGCCGCCGGTCCGAAATCTCCTTGTTGCATGGCGGGCGCGATGGGCATACTCTGATGCGGTTGTTGGTGTTGTTGCGCTCCGAAAAACTGCGACGCGGTGTGACCGCCGTGTTGCGAACCCGAGGCGACGATTTGACCTTTTGCGTTTTTCAAGCGACCGTGAGAGACGAATCCGCTTCCGGCGTGCCAGGATGCGCCTCGCTCTCGTTCTTCCTCGTCGCCCCAATCGAATTGGCCTTGCGTCGCTATGCCGCGAAAAGCCTGAAATCCACCGTGCGAACGACCTTCTTCTCCGCTACCAAGTAACGCACCCACTCCTCCGGAGCCTTCTTTTCCTCTGATTGGCGCACCTCCCGTACTTCCCATGGTAAATAACCCGTCGCCCAACGGACTACCGTCGCCGGTTTTCGCCAAGTTCGACAACGAGCCTCCTCCACTCATGCGACCGCCTGGACCGTGAACGGATTCACCAGCGACAGCATCGCTGTCACCACCGGACGATTTAAACGAGGACCCCCCGTCGCGAGGAGAACCACCCGAACTGTGTCCGCCGCTACTCCTCGCTTTCCTCAGTTTGTTTTGCGAGCTTTGCTGCTTCGCGGCTTCTTTCATCGCTTTATACTGTTTCGATTTCAACGATCGTCGAGGCCAACGCCCGATGCCGTATTGACGACAAATTCGTTTTAAAGTGGTACTCCCGACTCCTAAATCTGTCGCGGCGTCTTTTAAATGCTTAGAAAATTGCGTTTGGAGTAACTCTAGAGTGATCCCCCACGGCGCCGATGTTTTGTTCTTCTCGTCTGGGCCTTTGTTCACCATAGAAATGTGCTCGACGGCTTGTAACGTCGTCATCGGCGCCGCTCCTTTTCCTTTTCCTGTTTTATCGTCGTTGTTCTTCCCTTCTCTGGTCGTATCTGTGTTGTTGTTCTTTCCTGTTAAATCCGGCAATTCCATCAACATCGACGCCGGTTGTTCGTCGTTTCCTCGCACGCCAGCCGTAGCCGCTAACGGCGAGTCAGGCACCGCGGGCGCGCTCGCACCATCTGGCGCATTCTTCGTGTTATCCACTCTCACGCCCCTTTGTAGATAACTCCACACCTCCTCCACCGTTTGTATTTGCTCCGCGGACGTTTGGAGTTTCGGATTTAACAAAATTTCAAGAATCGCGTCTGTTTTTTTCTTCGTCCCGTCCGGTAAGACGCAATCGATTCGCATCTTACACGCGCACAAACCTCTCAAACCGAGTAAAATAGACGTGTGATGCAACGGCCACTCGATCTGGGATGCTTTTTGAACGTCGTCCACCCAAATTAAGGTCTCTTTCGAGTGCGCCTGTCCAACCGGTCCTTGGCCAATCATCAGCGATATTTGCGACGACATGTCCCGGTAACTCTGACACTCTTTTTCCTTCACGAAATACGGACACCCGGCGGTGACTATGAGCCCGTTCGATTCGATCCAAAATTGCGCGAACGGAACGTTTAACGTCTCGCACATCAACTCCAACGCGTTCGCGTGCCCGGGCGCTAACGTCTCCACCGTCGACTCGATGAACTTTCTCATGTACCTCTCCGGCCCGACGCGGTCGTGTCCGGTGGTAAACAGCCCGAGTTTCATAAACTCGTGCGCGGTTGCGGCGTAGAGCTCCCCTATGGATTCCGTCATGTGACACAACGCCACCTCTAAAATAGTAAACGGCCGTTCGCTCTTCATCGCCTCTTCGCTTAAAAACACCGGCAAACACATCGTCGTGTGTATCCGACACTCGTACGCGCACGCCACTCTCACGTACTCCATCGGTCGATACGACGTCACCGACGGCGTAAACTCCGGTCGACTCAAAACGTAACACCTCCCCGGCAGACCTAACATCCCTTCTCCGTTGGTCACTTCGCAGTTGAAAAAAAACGCCGTCGAGTTTTCGGTAAACTTCTTCGCCAACACCGAGTCGTGCGTCTTCTTCTTCGCCGATATCTTGCACAGTTCGCCGTGCGTCGTCATCACCACGCTTTTCCCGGCAATCCTCGGGACCCACATTTGTACCATGTTGCTCTTCTCCACTCTCGCGGAGATGTTATTGACGAGTTCCACCATCGTTTGGTATAACCCCTCTTGCGTCACTCGAAAGTTTGTTTTCTTGCCGACTTCGTGTAACCTGTACAGTTCGGAAACAACTGCAATGGCTTCGTTTTTTTTCCTTCTCGCTCGCGACATTTCATTCGGTTTCTCGTCTTGTCCTTTTGTTGGAGGAGGACTTGTTAAATCATTTTGTTGTTGTTGTTGTTGTTGTTGTTGCTCTTGATGTTTTTCTAACAGAGTGACCGCGATCTGAGGGTGTTGTTCTGAACCATCCTCAACAGTTGCTTCCTTCTTCTCGTGAGTCGTAAACGTGGTTGAGGTTTTTCCACGAGACGCATTCGTGATGTCCTCGTCTCGATTCATATCGCTGTTCGTCTCCGACTCTCTCGGCGATCTCCCGCTCTTCAGCCTCATTATTATGAAGAAGTAAAGCTTACGTGTGCTGCTGTCCTCAGATCTCTTATTTGTATAAATTAGTACACCGCTCTTCCCGTGCGCATCAAAACATAATCTCTTCCTTTTGAGGCGAGCGAGAAAGAAAGAAGAACGAAAGGGAGGTTATTGAATTTAATTGAGCGAACGAATTCTTTCTTTTGTGTGGTTGTTGTTCAGACAAAAAAAAGCAAAAAAATTTGACTATTTAGGGTGTAAGTGCTTCGTCCTTACTCTTTTCTTGTACTCGAGTAAGACACGAGCACTCGGAAAAAAATATCGCGAGTCTGTGCTTCGTACTCGTAAGTGCGTCCTTCGTACTCTTTTTCTTTCTCGAGGTGTCCCTTCTGGTGCTTCTTCTTGAACGGTTTTTTCCACACAGTTTTATTAGTCCGTACTTGTTTTATATTTACGCAAATTAAGAAGTGCTCTCTTCTCTCGCTTTCCAATAAACGCGTTTTTTATTCACGAGCGGAAAATGACAGAGGGAAGAAGAGAAGGAGGAGGAATAGGAGGATTCTTTCGGTACGACGGCAGATTGAAATCTGAAACCAATCGCGCTTTCGGTGAAGATGATGGAAACGCGTTTGAGATTTTTTTCTTGACGCTGTTCGTGTTAGAATCAGTCGGCGTTCGATGTCGTCGAGAAATTAAAGACTTTGACGAAGACGACAAAGACTTTGATAAACTACTCTCGTTGCAAAATCGGTGGAGAGATTTTCTGCACGTGTTATTCCCGACGATTTTATGCGTTTTTCATCCAAAGTTGAGCGGTGCGTTGGGAGCGATTTTGTGCCTTCGACGGATTGGTTTTTCTTCTTCTTCTCTAAAGAAAGATAGGAATACGAATACGAATACAAATTCTACGACGGCGTGGTTAAACCTGTACCGCTCGGCGATGCTCTTATCCGCGTGCTCGGCGATATTAGCCATCGATTTCTCGCAAATGCCCAGGAGGTTAGGGAAGACGAAAGACTACGGCGTTTCGTTGATGGACGTCGGCGCGGGGTCGTTCGTGGCGAGCGCGAGTTGCGTGAAGTGGCGGCGAAGCGAGAGAAGCGTTAATAGAAGAGGTAATAGTAGAAGTAGTATTAATAGTAGAAGTAGTAATGGTAGTAGAGGTGAAGAAGGAGCTTCTTCTAGTGGAGAAGTGTTTCTGCGAATGATGAAACGAGCGTCGATTTCATTCATTCTCGGGTTTGCGAGGTACGTTTCCGTGAAAAGAAGCGGCTATCAGCTCGTCGAGGAGGAATACGGACCGATGTGGAATTTTTTCTTCAGTTTGGCGGTGATTGATATCCTATCGACGGCGATTGTTTGTGCGTGTGGTCGTTTTATTACTGGTAAATATCGAATGCGGAATACTTTTATCGTCGCGTCGAGCATCGCGATTCTCGTCGAACTGTTGCTCGGAAGGAACGTGGTATACGACGCGAAAAATACGACGATGAAACTCGAATCGTGGTTGCTTTTACCGACGAAAGAGCGAGGCGCGTTTCCAACGAAATATACGGACGTCGTCTCATTCGTTACGCTAAACCGAGAGGGTGCGTTTTCGTGCGTTGGAATGACGTCGTTACACTTTTTCGGACGGTTTTTTGGCGAATACGTGCACACGAAAAAGAGCGAGGGCGATTTGCGTCGCGCGGTGTGGCTCGCGCTTATGCTTTGGATAGCGTCGTTTACCTCAATCGATGTTCTCAAAATCATCAAACCGTCTCGACGTCTGTGCAATTTTGGGTATATTTTATGGATGAGCACGTACAACGTCTCCGCGATGGTTGTCATGGCGTTCATACACGAACAATACCATACCGTTCCGTCCATCTTGCAAAGAGCCAACGCGTCTCCAATGCTCGTCTTTCTCTTCGCGAATATCACGACTGGTTTGTTCAATTTCATTTTGAAAGACGAAATCATGCGAGTGCACGCGTTCTTAGCGTACGTGTTGATGGGTTGGCACATGGAATTAATACACATGTGCATCAACGTTTTAGCGAGGATGAAGTCAAAACAGGCACAGAAGAAGAAGACGAATTAATAATAATAGAGCGTAGCATCTTACTAGTAGCGCTTCTAGAAGAACATGATCTATACATATATCTATACTCTAAACTAAACCAGAAAGCGGATCCGCCGATTCCGAATCCGAATCCAATTTCGACGACGTAAACGACGACTCTTTTTTACTCGCCGCCGCTTTACTTCCGCCGCTTCTTTTCTTTGCGCTCCCGTAGCCTCGTTTCATCATGGACGATTCCGCGTGAGACAAGCCGCCACTGCCACCGAAAGAAGAAGAGGGTCTTTCCGATGAGGCAGCCGCCTTTTTATTCTGCTCTCTCTTCGCTTGCGCGTTTGCAATCCGTCCTAGATTCTGCGGCGCTCTGATTTCTCGTATCGGCGCGCCTTTCATAAACTCCAACCTTTGCATCGTCTCTTTATCCACGTGCACTCTTTGATGTCGAATTTGTTCCGTCGCGTCTAACAGTTGCATCACGTCCGATTCTAACGTAAACGAATGGTGCGGCACGGCGCCGAATTCTCTAGAAGATTGGAAGTGTTGCGTTTCAAAGTAATGCCACGCCGCGCCGGTAAACGCGATGTCATCTCCGACGCCGTACACGTCCAAGGTGTCGCAAAATTGACGCAACAAGTGAAACCCGAGGAAACCGCTCGACGGCGACGCTTTCCCTTTATACGCTTTGCCGCGAACGATTTCCAAGTTTTGTTTCAACGCTCTCAAAACATCGCCGGCGCCGTCGACGGCGGAACGAGAGAGTAAGCGTAAGGTCGGCATGCCTTGTTTGACGCGTTCGGCGATGTCGACGTCTTGTTCGTCGGAAGGCATTTTCGAATTCTCTACGGGTACGATGTCACCGAACTCGTCCATCGCGGTGGTGTCTCCACCAATTGCGTTGTTGTTGTTATTACTACTCGCCCCGTTGTCCTCCTCTTCCGACGACGAGAACGACGCAGAAGAGGCGGCATTTTTCGGAAAATAGTTTGGTTTCAAATTCGCCATCACCTTTGCCGCTCTTAAATACGTCAACCAATCCGTCCTCGTAATCACAAACGTCACGTTCGGCTCCGTCTGTAAATACGGATTCGATTTATACGCTTGCGTCCATTTGGCGTTTAACAAACGATGCGTGGTTTTATGCCCCACGTATTTCTCGAACCGTTTCGACGGCGCCTGATTTAAGCGCATGACGACGTCGTGGTCGTCGATTTGTTCGCCGAGACGGTCGTTGGCTAACAACGCGCGCGAGTTGCCAACCAACGCGCACGACGGTTTCTTCTTCCCGCTCGGGTACGCTTGGCCGTTTTCCGGTAAAAATCGTTTTTCGAATTCACCGAGAGAGACGCCTTTCGGTACTTGAATATCTTTTTCGTCGATGCGCTCTCCCGAGGAGTGACTTTTGTGAAAGTTATCGTACGTCGCGTACATGTTTTTATACTCCTCGCTGTCTTCGTCGTGCACCCACTGAACGTCTTTGAGCAACGCTTTGGCCAATTTGCGAACTTTAGGAATAAACTCTTCGTTGAACTCGCGCTCGTCGACTAAGTACTGCTTGTTGTTTCGTCCGTTGGGACGCCCGCCCCTGGAAGTCGATAACGCCGGGTCTTTCGCACCTTTATCTCCTTCATTCTCTTTACCGTCGTCGTCGTCGTCTACATCCGCCATCCCGCTATCGGCTTTAAGTCTCTCCAACGCTTTACTCGAACTCTCTCGCGCCGAGGCGATTAACTTTCTCTCAATCTCTTCCAACTTTGTTCTCACTCTCGATTCTTCGTCGTGTATTTCTTTCAACCGTTCGATAGCGAACGTCACCATGAGCATCTCCGTGTTCGACGTGATCGTCTGCCCGTCCGCTTCGTATTTCGCGTTGATATCTTCCACCAAGTTCGCCCACGGGACGGTTTTGTATCGAACGCCGTTGCGCAAAAAACGCGAGTATCGTTCGCACAAAACAACGAACGGGTCCGCCCACGGGAATTTGCTCTTCGTGAACTCTTTGGTGTTGATTTCCCACGCTAAGCGATCGATTTCGGTCATCTTTTGCGGATCATCTGTTGTTGCGTGTTGTTGTTCACCTCCCCTTTCGCCTCCTTCGTCGTTTTCGTTTGATTCCTCGTTTCTTCGCTCCTCGCTCTCGCTGTTACTCTCGCTACTACTACTCCCACCGCTACTACTATCACTACTACTCCTCTGACCAACAAACTTCGCGGTTCTTTTCGCCACCGTCGTGTGTTGCTTTATCGACCTCGTAATTTCTCTCCTCANCTTCTGTTCGTTCTTCACGTGTCTCAATCCTTCGTTCAGTTTTACTCGCGCTTCCGAAAGCGTCTGCGGCGCTTGACTTTTCGCGGATAAATGTTTCTTCGACAACTGTTTCGGCATGGAGAGGAACGCGATTTTCCGTGGTGACATTTTTTCTTTGTTGTTGGCATTCTCTTCGTTTTCGTTCGCAGTACTCGTAGTACTCAAAGTAGCAGCATTACTGGCAGCGTTCTCCTCGATGTTCTCTTTTCCTCGTCTTTGTTTGCTTCTTCGCGTATTTTCTTCTTTGTCTGCTTCGTCGTTGTCCTCTTCGTCGTCATCGTCGGTAAACTTCAAACGTTCTTCTATAACGCCCACTCCTTTTCGCTCGTACTCGTGGTTTTCGAGAGACGCGTCGTCGAACGTTCTTTTTTGTCCTCTTTCGTTTGTTTCTTCCTCCTTTTGTCTCGTAAACGCGCGTCCTTTTCCGAATCCTGCGAGCGCTTTCACGTCGTTCGGGGAAATCGAGAACACTTTGAAGCGCTCACGCTTTAACGACGTGAACGATTCAGACGACGAGAAAACGACGAGAATAAATACAGAGGTCAAACAGATGCATATTTTACTCGGAAGAAGTCTCCTCGCTTTCTTCTTTCGATGATTCTGTTGATGATTTAAGCGCGGTAAAAGCGCCATTTTTGTCACGCGTTTTTGTCATCTTTTCAAAAGCGGAGAACAACAACAACAACGACGCAAAGAAGAAGAAGACGATGAAAACGATGTCTTTAACAGTCGCAAAACCATCCTCTCTCGCTTCCGCGAACTCTGCTCCTTCTGCGAATAAAGCGACTCCCGTTGCTCTCGTGAAAGCGCCTCGATTACATCGTAATCAAACATCTGCAATCGTATCTTCTCTGAACGACGGAGCGGCAACAGCGAGAGGAAGAAGAAGACCAAGAGTGAAAGCCTTCGCTCGAAACCACGCCGTTGTCGTTCGAGCGTCGTCCTCCGATGAATCGTTTGAAAAAGATATCGACCCGGCGAAACTGTTGATGGAACGCCAACAGTTTCTCTTCGTGGATATGAGAACTGAGAAAATGTACGAGAAGGAACACATCGTGAAACCACCGAGGCAAACCGTGAATGTGCCTTACGACGGAACAGATACGATTGAACAGTTCACGGAGAAACTGAAAAATAAATACATAAACCCATCCTCGGCGAAGTTATTACTGGCGTGTGCGGATGGAACGATCGCGTGCCAAGTCGCGGAAAAGATGCAGAAAGAGTTCGGGTACGGGCAAGTCTTCGGCGTTAAAGGAGGATACGACGGGTGGATGGTGAAATGGACGCCGAGCGGAAGGAAACGACCGCCGAAAGGCAAGTTCGTCGCGACGGGGAGAGAGAGTTTGAAAAGCGGATTGGATTTGGACCCGGAGGTGGCGGCGACGTACGAGGAGAACTGGGGGAACCCCGAGGCGTCGTTCGCCGCGAATTCGAATCAGTTGAAGAAAGACGACTAGACGCTGACTTCGCGCCGCGCGTACTGTAAATTTAATTTAAATACTCTTTCTTTTTTTTATGTTGTGTATGATTTCTCTCGCTGTGTTCACAAAAGCTAATAATAATATGTGAATAACTAGTCTTCGGGATGAAACCAAAGCCTCCTCAGTGTGTGTTTTTTTATAAACGCGCCCTCTGCTTTTTTATATGTTATGTCTAATTTTAAAGACCAAGTGCCACTTGGTCCTCACCTCTCCTCCTCTTACTCTCTCTCTCTCTCTCTCTCTCTCGCTCTTCTCTCTCATTAATCGCATTTCTAAATTTATATATTTTCCTCTCTCTCTCTCTCCCTTGTTGAATCCCATAAATACACTCTCTCTTTTCACGCTCTCAATCTCTCAAACAATTCAAATACTCTTTCGCTCTCTCTCTTTATCCTCTCTTTTCTTTTCTTTTCTTTTCAATCATCTGTACGTAATATCTAATACACCACATACAGTCGTATCCAAAACAAAATTTTCTTAGAGGATGGCAAAGTTCGGGCGTTGGTATTTGAACGTAGTCTTTTGAGACTTGGAGTCGTGTCTGAGCGTCTTTCGGACAACCGGGAAAGAGACATCGTCGGCCAAGAACTGTCTCGTGTTCTCTCTTCTCACATCCTCGTTCGCGACTTCTGCGATTTTGATAATTTGCAACGCGTGCGAGCGGACTCTATGTCTCGAGGCCATCTCCGTGTAGAGCGCATCCACCGCCGCGTTCATAGTCGTCTCTCTGTACTCCTTGTACGCGTTGTGAAACCCAACTCGGGACTGGTAACGAATCCAAACCCCGTAGTTCTTCACCGTCGTGTCGTCCTTCTCAAAAATCTCGTTGCACGCGATGATTTGACCGTTCGCTTTCTTCACTTTTCGCAATCGCGAGAGAAAGTACCAAAACTTCGAGCGCGCTCTCGTCGCGTCCAAGGCCCAAAGCTTCATGCGGTACACCTGCGGCGTTGGTTCTTGCTCCGTCGGGACGCGTCGACCTACGATTTGATATTGATGGTACTGTTAATGTATGAAGAAAATGAGGAGAGGATTGTAAAGGTCAGTTATAACAGAAAGAAAAAATACGCGCCGTAATCTCTCAAAAACACAGACTTTTGAGACACCTTCGAGAGGAGAACCACGTTTTAGGACTTTTTCCTCTCTGACGGAGGAAATTTTCAAGTTTCGTCGGCCTAAAACACCACCACCCGCGCGCTTTTGTTGCGGCTTTCATCACAAAGCCGAAGAGAGAATCGTTTCAAAGTTCTTCGCGCGAAAGCGCGACACCCACAGGTTTCGCGCCTTCGCGTGAAGGTTTTTTTTCGCGTTTACTAATGTCCTTTCTCTCTCAATTTTTCCCCCTTTTTGGGCTCACAACAGAGAGGAAAGAAAGAGGTCTTCAACGGGAGAGGAATAAAAAGCACATCATCGTCGTCGAAAACGCAACGTTGCGTGCTCTTTGCGACGTTCGCAGACGCGAAATGAGCATCACATTCCTCTCTTTGAGACAGTCTCCTTCCTTTTCCTATGAAAAACGACGCGATATTCATCCTCGTCGTCGTCCTCTTTCGCGGTACTTTTCGAGGCACGACGAAATTTTTTGTTCCCTCCTCTCTTCATTTCGTCGTCAAAAACGCGCTAAAACGAAAAGAAAAAACGAATCGAAAGAGAGAGAGAAAAGAGAGACGCGAACGTCTTCTCTCTTCTCTCTCCGCGTAAACGCGAGATAGATACTATTTACTCACACGAAACGATGCCATATTTTTCGTTATTATATATATACGTGTAAGGTGTGTGTGTGTGTGTTGAGTGTTGAACAACAATGACGTTCAGGAATGAAAGAGACCCCAAAAACACAACAACAAGTCTCTCTTGTTAAAAAAAAACAGAAGAGAAGCTTCAAGAGAAAAAATGCAAAATCACTCGAGTCTTTTTTTTTTCGTTCAAAATTCCTCTTCAGAGAAAAGCACACAACGGAGGAGGAAAACTTCGTCGTAAGAGAGATCTCTCTTCAAACAAACAAACAACACAAGCGAGGACAAACAAAAGAGAGAAGAGAACAAAACAGAAAATCATGGCCTCCTCTCTCTCCTCCTCTTCGCTTTTGGTGCTTTCCTTTTCGAAGGCGTCAAAGTCGTTTGGTGGAAGAAGGAGGAGGAGGAGCAAAAGAAGCACCAATCATCATCCGTTGACAAAGATTTCAGCGGATGCATCATCATCCGCGCATTCAAACAACACGAACGAGGAGGACGATTCAGAGGACGAGTTTTTCGATGAAAACAACAACGACGAGAAGAAGAAGAAGAGCTTCTTTTTTTCGACGACGACGACGATCGAGTCGACGAGAGGGAGACGGCGGAGGAGTCGAGCAGCGAATACGAGTAATAACATGAACAACAATTCGTCCCAAGAAGAAGAATTAAGTAGCACGATTATTAGGAATAGCGTGATTAAGAATAGTAATAAATCCTCCTCCTCCTCCCAGTCCTCCGCGTTCGAACTCGCCGGTGGGTTCTTATACGTTCGGAATTTCTTCGAAAAAGAAGATTTTGAGAAGATTGCGCGAGCGTGCGACGATTTGAGGAAACATTTGAAGGAAGAAAAAAGAGTGTGCGCAAACTCTCGGTTAGGCGTGATGGTGCCGGAGGAAGACGTGGTGCATCAAATGTGCTGCTCGGAATTCGCGGCGGAGAAGTTGAGAGAGTTGGTTTTGTCGGATGAAGAGAAGTTAGATGCGAACAAGCGAAACGCGTTGAAACCGTCGGATGTGCCGGTGGAGTATAGGATATATCCGTTTGGCGGGAGCATGGATTGGCATCGAGACGTGGCGTTGTATACCGAGCCGCAGTTTGAGATTGTGTGTACGATTCACAACAGCTCGGATTCGAGAACGGAGTGGAAAGATGTGGACACCGGAAGGAGACGAGGGATTCGATCGGAACCGAATTCGGTGTTGATTGTTCAAGCGGATTCCGTCGTGCATCGAGTCACGCCGATTACTAAAGGAGAAAGAAGCATCGTCAAGTTTGCGTATTCCACGACGAACGAGAAAACGGTAGATTACTACGATAACTTGTTGACGTACAACGACGATTACGAACCGACAGAAGGAAGTAACGGTAAAAGAGCGGCGACGACGAGCTCTTCGAGTAGTAGTACGAGCGAAAACTTTCCTTCGCCGCACTAATTTTTTTAAAGAACCCGCGCTTGTGTCTTAGTCTGTGTGCCGCTTAATGTATATAATTGTAAAAAGTAAAATGCGAAAAATGTAACAGATATAAAACCACCACCGATTAATACCCGCGGTGCGAAAACTACAGACACATAGCGCGTTTTTGCAGATTTTAATCATAACAACTAAACATCACCACTCACTAAATCGTTAATTGGTCGTTCGGCTTGGCCATTTTCAAAAGTTCCCGCAAACTCGCCGAGAAGAACGCCACGCGTCTTCTGTGCCACGTGTACGTCACCGAAACGCCTTCCTCGCCGTACTCCTTCGCCGGCCAAGGGACGCACGACGGGTACGAGTACTCGTGACCGGCGTTATGCACCGACCCTTTCTCGTTATCTAATTCCACTTGTAACTCCCAGTTTTCGCCGTTATCTTTGGATATGGCTAATCGAATCGGCGATCGCGAGTCGACGTTCATGACGTGGTTGTACGCCAACACGAGCACTTTCGATTTCGGTAAATACGCGACGTCTAAACCGGAGTTGTTGTTCGGTAACTTTGTTTTTCTACTTTGCGTCCACGTCTTCCCGCCGTCTTTAGAATCTGAACGCCAAATCCACATCCCTTTTCGACCTCGAGAGGATCTGAGAAGCATGTGCGCGTGCCCGGGCTCGCTCTCCCACACCGTCGGCTGAATGTTCCCGTACCCGTTCTCGATCGGTAAAATAATCGAGCTCGGTTTCCACGTTTTACCTAAATCGATAGAAATATCCGCAAACGCGCGCCATTGTTTCCTTTTTTGGCCGGGCATTGGCCCTTCCAACGACGCCGGCGCGAGCCACGTCCCGTCCGATAACACGATTGGTTTATTCTTCACCGGTCCTCTCCCTCCTTTATCGTTTTTCACCGTCTCTTTCGGCTCGGACCAGGTGTTCCCACCGTCTCGCGACCTCACCTCCCACGTCTCCCAGAACCAAATCTTCCACCCGAGCTTAAAATACAAGACGATTTCCTTCTCGCACGATCCTAAACTCGCCCCGTCCCCGTCCGATTCGCCGGCGCCGGCGCAAAACAAAACCGGATTCCAATGCGGCTCGCCTCCTTTCCGTTCCGGCTCTGGCTTGTTATACGGCGAGTTATGTTTCAAGTTCTTCCCTTCGTACGGTTTATTTCTAAACTTCTTCGCGGCTAACTTTGGTTTCGTCCACATCCCGGTCTCTTCGTCTCTCCTCGCCGTCCAAATGCCGACGTCCTCGGCGCCTTCGTAGGAACCGCCGAACCACGCGACGAGAACTTCCAGTTTATCCGTGTCTGGATTTTTGATGTGCATGGACGTCGTCGCGTGGCACCCGAACGTCGGCGACGTGTGCTCGTTTAGTTTCGCTTGGTTTCTGGTTGCTCCCCATTGGCCTCCAAAGGCAAACTCTGGAACTCTCGTGTTCGTGTGGAGTCGTTCCAATTTATTATTATTATTATTCGTCACATCATCATCGTTATCATCATCATCATCTATATCATCATCTGTATCATCTATATCATCATCTCCTCTTCCTCTGCTTCGTAAACTCTTCTTCCTCCCGTCCTCGTTCGCATTTTTTCTCATCAATCCATCATCATCATCATCGTCGTCAAAAGAATCTTCATCACGCAATCGATTTTTCCACACGTGCGCTCCCAAAATCAAAAACAAGACTGCACAACATAAAAGTCTTCTTTTCAGTTGCCGTTTCCGTAAAATCGGCATCGCGTTTTTGTTTTCTCCCATTAGTATTTGATTTTTGTATAATGATATAAGTAGATATATAATACTCTACTGCTCTGTTTAATCCTCTTTTTGCCTTGAAAAAAGTGCAGCTGTTTTTTGTCATTTTTTTTTCATTTTGGTCTAAATTTTTGGTCTAAATTTTTGGACAGAAAACGACAGACAAATTCTCTTCTCTCTTCTCTCTTTCTCTCTCTCTCTTTCTACACATATATATATAATATATAATCACACCATCAAAAGACGAAAATGAAAAGCAGAACGCGAAGAACGAGACCAGAAACGACTTCGACGCGCGGCCTCTGCCGAGGAGGAGG
>JGI20158J14315_10000572_pt1 | contig 27582 bp, 35 predicted proteins | sample COG_08_FD_14315 | JGI IMG/M metagenome (IMG submission 14315)
CCACCTCGTCTTTTAAATTCACTAACATTTTTGTTGTAATCATCAATAAGTATTGAGTTTTTGTTAGCAAAATTTTGTTTCTGTGATCTTCTTACTAGATTTATTCTGTCTGTTGATACACTAACATTTGTTTTCAACCACTTTGTTTTACCTGGTATACAGTTAGGATCAAAGCTTTCTTCTACGTATGCTGATAATATGTGTGGTCTATGACTTGATATGAAGTTCCAAAGTTGTCTTCCGCCTGTCATCCAAGGCATAGTTGACCAGAAATATCTATTTTCTTTGATTGGCCCCCACTTATCAGTCTTTGATAAAGTTGACCATTTGGCGATTGATACACCTGTTGTTTTTTCAGCGTGTTTTTTAAAGTCGCAAAGAACACCATCCATATCACAATAAATTCTAGGTAATTGTTTCATAGTGTTTTCTTGCCTTTACTATATCATATCCTGCCAAAATGGCAAGAGAACAAATAGAGAACAAAGACTAGTTTTTGTATTCTATTTCAGGTTTTGTGTCAACTGGAGTTTTTTTAGAACCAACAAGCGTTGTTGCTTTTTTCTCTTTATCTTTTTCAGTATCGGCCGTAGTAGCAACATCATCTTTCTTTTTTTTCATCATCTCTTTGATTGATTTACCAATTTTTGGTTCTGGATCAACTGGTTTCTTTTCACCTTTTTTTACCATATCTAATTTACCTTGATTGATGTCATCACCTTTAGTGTCAGCCTCTGTCTTCATAGCCTTTTCTAAATCTTTCGCTTGACCATCGTGAGCTTTAACAGCTTTCTTTAATTGACCTACAACAGCTTTAACTATACTAGTATCTTTATTATCTAAATCTTCTTTTTGTTCTTTATCTTTGATAGCCTTTTGTAAAGCTGGTGGAAGTTTTTCCTGAGCCTTTGTCAACTCATCTACTTTAACTTCATTCATATTATCGTAAGCTAATTTTTTAGCTTGCATTTCACTAGAAACTTCATCTGATTGGTCATAGTCGTCACCATCTTTATCATAGTAAACCATATATTTACTACCTGATTTATGATAGTATCCAATCTCTTTTCCTCTTAACATAAGATTGAAGTTTCCTTTACCATCACGTTTTACTTGTACTTGACTAGCACTTTCTTGTACTTCTTCGTTTTTCGCTTTGTACATTTTGTCTATTTTATTAAAAAAACTTTTCTTTTCTTGGTCAGACATTGAAGCAATACCTTTACCAGCTTTGTCTAGTTCTTTTTTAAATAATTTTTGGTATTCTTGTTCAGTAGCAAAGCCAGATACTTGACCAGCTGAAGCTTCTAAACTACCAGGTTTTGATTTTAAATATTTCATATTATTTACTTCCTCTTACTTGTTTAGCTAAATCTTTATCAGCACCACCCCAAGTTCCTGACGATTTAGTTACAAAACTGTTAACTCTTGCGAAAGCCCATTGGTGCTGACTAGCACCAGGTCTATGGCCACCTTTCCAAGCTGCCATACCTCTATCAAAAACTTTCTTTAATATTGAATAAGGCATACCAGATTTCTCAGCTTTTTTCTTAATGCCAGCAATTGATTCTATCCTTAATCTCATATCTTCGTTTTTCGTATCGCCCTCGTTAAATTTTTCTTTTGCTTTTTTTATTGCGTCTCTAGTACCCATACCGGTTCTCAAAGAGTCATTTACGTGTGTTTGTGCTTTTTGAGATAATTTTTTAAATGCTCTATCTAAATCTTTTGTAGTAACACCTAATTTAGTGTTATGTACTTTTGGATTGAAAGCACTTGTACTCTCTACGCCTAGTTTTTTCTTTACTATATTAGTTGCTGTAGCATATCTTACAGCGTCACCTTTTTCTTTACCATAACGGTCTTTGAAATCTTTTTTAGGTAACTCATCAGCCATCTTGTGTACTTTTTTAATTTGTGGCTTTGTTAAATCAGCTTCATCTAAATCTTCTTTCTTACCTCTTAATTTTGCCATTCTAGCTCTTAATCCTTTCATTATTACCTCATAATTTTGACTTTTAGGATTAATGTTTCTCATTAACTTTAATAATTCAGCTTCAGTATCTTTTTTTTCATTTATATCTTCTTTTTTCATCTCTTTATCTTTTAACAATTTGTTTGCTAAACCGATAGTCAATGGTACTTCGCCTGTATCTGGATTAGGTTCAGGTTTTACTGCCTTATTTTTTTCATTTTCTAATTTTTGTTTTAACATAGAAATCTGATCTTTTAAAGATGATATAGTATTGTCTTTGTTTTCTGTTTCTTTTTTTTCATTATCTTTTTTAGGTTCTTCAACCTCTTCAAACTTACCTGTCTTCTTATAGATTTTATTTCTAGCAAGTGTAGTTATAAAAGGTATTTTTTCTTTTGATAATTGTTTTAATGAAGTTAAATCAAGTCTATCTAAATGACGACTTAACGCATTAGCTTGATCTGTTGAAAGTTTTTGAGGCATTGTACTGTATGATTTCTTTAATCTCTTAATCATATCAGAGGTAAACTCAGCTAAATTTTCTTCGGATATTTCTCCTACTTCTTCACCTAAAATAGATTTTACCGTTTTTACTGGTAACTTCATTAACTTAGCAATCTCAGCCGCTGATTTACCATCTTGTTGCATTGTATAAATGTCTTTCATTCTGCCTTCGTCTAATTCAACTTCTTCATTTTGTTTTTTTAATTCTCTAGCTATTGTAGATACTTTAGATAAATTTCTAGCAATTTTTTCTATATCTCTTACAGCAACACTATATTGACCTGAGCTTTTTGTAGCGATAGCCATTGCTTTAGCAACTTTATCAGGACCAAATTGTATAGGGTCATATGTTCTTTCTTGTAATTCTTCTTCAATAGGATTCATAATGTAATCTCTAGCAGAGTTTAGGTTGTCAGCAGATTTAGCCAACTTATTAGTCCACCAAGTATCTAATTTGTCTTCAGCTGACATTGAATCTAATTTTGTTCTAATTTGTGTTGCGTCTTCTATAATAGTCTGACACATTCTTTTTGAAGATGATACATCTTCGTGGCCATCTTCGTAAACTTTTTTCAAAGCCTCAGCCATTGTTTCTCTGTATCTACTCATTATAGTGTGCTCCAAATTTCGTCCCAATTTAGGACTTTTCTTTTTACATCTTGTTTTAACATTTGTTCTAATCTTTGTCTTAATTGTATGGCGTCATTACCAATCACTCTACCATAAGTATCGTGTATAACTTCTAAAGCTTTGTAAGAATCTGCTAATTTTTTATCTCTTAAAATAACATCAGCAATATATCTTCTAACCTCAAAGTGTTGATTATTAGCCTGTTTAGCTCTTAAATATTGTAAGTTTGTTGGACTAGCTTTTGCCTCGGCTAAACCATAGTCGCCTTTTTTAAATTGTGTAAATGATTTACTCATTAGTTGTTTACCTTTGCTCCTGCTCTCCATTGATAACAAGACCAATATCTTGCTTTTGTTTTTGGTCCTGGGTTATCACAATTATGTCTAGCTCTAAAGCTTTTTCGTCTAGCCGGATCGTCTCTTTTGATTGATAGACCTGTTGTATCACCAAAAGATACTTTTTTTACTTTGTCACCGTCTTTTACATAGACGTAAAACTTTTTAGAACCACCTCTAATTGGGTCGTTTAATTTTACTTTTTTGCCTTGGTATTCTGCTTCTTGTATACCCTCAGCCTCGTGTTCAAAGATTACCTTATCACACGTCTCATCTATATTATCGTATGCCTTAAATGACTTAACCATTATAGTTTTTCCAACATTCTTTGGACAACTTCATCCAGTTTATTTCGCCATTCTTCGGCGTATCTTTTCTTATATTTATCTATTGTTTCATCTGAAAAAGCCCATTTTTCAACATCTTCTTTCTTAACATTATCATCTGGTTTTCCTCTGTCTTTAGCGTCAATAGGCTTAGCTTCTGGCTTTTCGCCAGGGGTTACTTCTTTTGTATGATTAGCGTAATCAGCACCTATTTCGTATGATTCTGATACATAACCCTCTACCTGTTTAGCGTCTTCTATTGACATTGACTCTGGTACACAATTAGGTACTTGTTTGCCACCCTTGTTTTTCATACCTACTTGTTTGTAACCAGTCCAACAAGCATTCATTAAATTTTTCTTTATCTCACCAAACATCTTCTTATATTTTTGTGTGTGAATACTTGGTTTTGTTTTTGCGTCTTTATCGCCTGGTGCTTCTTTATTATCTTTATTCTTTTTAAAGAAGTCTGCTCTTTTATCTTTTACATCTTTAGATAACTGTTTGTAATACTTTTTAGGTTGTGTACCTTTTTTCTTTTTAACGTCTTTATCTTGTGGTTGAGCGTCTAAATCTTCTTCAACCTGTGATACAGCTTTGAAACCATAATCAATATCTAAATTGTGTTCTCTCACTTCTACCTCTCTATCTGCGGATATAGGTAAACAATCCCATATCCAAGCTTTGTGTAAATTGTTATTGTTGTCTTCTAATACGACATAGTTTGTACTTCGTCTAACGACTTTACCTTGTACGTCTTCTTTTACATAATCAACTTTGTCGCCTATATTAAAGATCATTTCTCTAATATATAAATCTCTAATTTGTTGTTGTTCGTATTCATTTAAGTTAGCAATTGGTTTATAGTTTACACCGTGTACTTGACCTAAAGCTCCATAAGAAGCTGCCAAGGCCATACCTTTTCTAACTTTTTTCATTAAATTATCTGCTTGACTTTTATATGAAGCAGGTAATCCTAATTTAAATGATGTAACATCTCCTTTTTCAGCAGCTGCTCTCATTTTACTAGCGCTCATACCTGTAGCGCCTTCAGCATCCGGATCTCTTTCACCTGCTGATACTACATCTATCTTATCAAAGTTATAGTAACCGTGTCTATTTCTTTTGTCATTATATCTTTTTAAGATACCTTCAAATTCTCTTACTCTATCACTACCAGCAACCATAATTAATCTTGTAAAACCTTTATTATATAAGTCTGTTGCTAAATCTAAAACCATATTAGTAGGATTAACTACTATATTTCTAGCGTGTCTAGGAAACATTTTTTTCATAACATCTAGTTTATCTCTAGGTGTTAATGGGTTTTTATTTTTATCTTGTGATCTACTTAAATATATAAAATATTTGTCAGTTGGTTGTTGTGCCACTTTATTAATTAATTTTTCGTGGCCAATTGTCGGTGGATTAAATCTACCAAAAGTAAATGCTACAGAGTTACCTTCTCTTTGTTCCGTTGTAAAGTTTTCTGGTAAACCAGCGTCAACAACGGCTAAACCAAATTCTCTATACTCTAAACCAGAGTGTTGAGCAGCTTTATTTTTAGCGTCTTTTACACCTTGTCTTAAATATTTTAAATATAATTGTAAAGCCCTTTTAATTCTAGGAGCCTTTACCGTCTTTCTAATTAAAGTATCCCATACACTAAAAATGCCACCTCTTAATTCCTCATTTATATGTAAGTCGTCTATTTCTTTGTCAGTTACTACACCATCTTCTAATATCTTTTTACAATACTTGTAGAATTTTAAGTAATGGTATTTTTCTAACATCTTGTAGATAACAGCTTTTGGTAATCTATTTTTAATACCGTATTGTCTAATCTCATCTGGCGACATATCACTATCAAAAGCCGCTCTTCTTTCAGCGTCAACAGTATCTCCTATTTTTACAATGTCTTTAATACTGTCTTCTATTTCTTCTAACTTATCTTTAATTTTATCTTGTAAGTTTAAAACATCATTTGTTGATAGGTCTTTTAATTCGTTGTAATCTATAATATCTCTTTTTAGTTCACCTTTTACAACATCTAATTCTTGTACTTTTCTATTGAAATCGTTTACATACAAATCTGGATCAAAAGTAAATTCTTTAGGTCTTTTTACAAACTGATTATTTTCTATGTCAAATACAGCGTCAGCTTTACTTTCTTGTTCATCATAAGTTTGTTTATCTGTTATGAAATAAAAGTTAATTGGGTGGTCTGTATCTGGTATTAACTTACCTTGTATTTTTACAGGTGAATCAGCAGACAAATATTTTTTAGATAGTCTTAATCTTTCTTCTTCTTGTTTTTCAGGTGGCACACTAAACAATACATTAATGTCCAAGTCAGCGTCATTTCTATATCTCTTTGTTAATATAGAACCAATCAAGCCTGTTTTTAGTATTGAATATCCTTCGTTGTCTTCTATCTTTTGTAGTATGCCATCTATTATAGATTTTACACTATCTTTTATTTTTGGATTATCTGTATCGGCCTCATCAAATACACCTTTAGCGTAACCGTTTCTAGGTATATCAATGACTGCCTCTTTTAAATAATCTTTAAATTTCATTGTCCGTTTCCACCATTACTATTGCCGTTACCATTGCCTGATAAATTACTAGTATCTGCGTTACCATTTTCTGTCTCACCATTTTCAGTTTCACCTGAAGTATTTTGATTTTTAGAAACACCAAATCCATAAGCACCATAGTATCTACCTTGGCCTTTAGGCACACATACTTTTAGTTTCTCATCAAACCTAAAACCAGGTGGGCATTTTCTTTGAGCAGTTAAGTTCATAAATTGTTTAAAATTTATCATATTCTTTTTTTTAATTCTAGTTCTTTTTTAATCCAGGACATTGCGATACCATTTTGTGGTTTAGTTGTTAATTTACTTCTAATAAATTTAGCAGCTTGATTTATAGTAGAAGTTACCAATTCTTTTTCACTTCTATTGTTATCTAAAATTAACATCTTATTAGGACTAAAAATTCTTTGAAACTGGCCAATGTTTTGTTGAACAGTATTCCAACTATTTTTTACAATGTATTCTGGTATTGATCTAGGTCTACCTTTATTTCTTTGTAAAGCTACATCTAAACTTGTGTTTACAAATATCATATAACTATCGTAGCCAATATTTGAAAGCATAGCGTGTTGTCTTTGTATTATATTTTTATCTCTACCTGTGGCGTCTATAACTAACCCTAATCTACCCTCAACATAAGTATCTAATATTGTACCTGTTGTTGATTTAGCTCTTTGTCTAATTATATTTCTAAAGTATTCTTCTTCATCTGGCATTTTTAAAGATAAATTTGCTTTTTTTAAACCTCTTTCAAATACACTATCAGAGTTTACAACTTTTAAACCTGTGCCAGCAAAAGCAGTTTGAGTTACAAAAGTCTTACCAGAACCAGGCCCACCTGCTAAAAAGAAAGCCTTAAATATACCTGGATCGTAAACACCCTCGTTGATATATTGTCTAATTTCGTCTAAAGTTTTTTTCATTATCCTTTTACCCAATCTTTCTCAGCTGTAAAGTTTGCTCTACTAAACTCTAATCTATCAACTAATTTTACAGCACCAGCAGCTCTGTCAACTGCCACAAATCCTTCAGGTGCCGTTACCTTATAACCATTTGGTGTTCTTAAAAAATGACCAATACTTTGTATCTCACTTAATTTACTTACTAAAAAGTTTTTAGCATTTTGTAAAGTAACGTGTGAAGCTATAGCCATAGTTAAAGAGTTTTTATTTCTTTTAATAAAAGCCATATTCTTTTTTAATAAATCTTTATACTTTTTTTTACCTGTCTCTGTTTTTCTAGCGTCTATTTCTGATTGTAAAAAGTTTTCGTAATACTCACCAAACATTTCAACAAGAGTTCTTACTTTTGCCATATGACCACTTGTGTTTCTAATGTAGTGATTGAAGAAAGCTTTTAATCTAAACCCAACTGATAAACTATCTGTTACATTCATTTCATCTAACATAGGTCCTGCTTTTGATAAAGAACCCTCTGCCATTCTAATTCTAGCGTCAAAGGTTGATAATTCTGATTTTGTTAATTTAGCAGAGCCGCTTACATCTCTGTAAGCAGCGTCAGCTAAAAACACGGAAGATATTCCTGAACGACTTGATACCGTTCCGAAACCTGCTTTTAAACTTTTCATTGTTTTACCTGAATAAGATGTATGAAATACAATACCCATTCTTGCTCTTCTTATTCTTTTACCTATATCTGAAACAACAGGCACAGCATAGGTAATAGTATTAGGTGTAAAAGTTATCATATTCTCACCATCAATACTTTCGTTTTTCAAATCTGATTTTGAGAATAAAAAATCACCTTGTAAAATGCCAGATATATTTAATTTTGTTAGTTCTCTTAAAGCTATAGAAAGTTTATTTGCTAACTCACCACTATGATTTTTTCTTATATCACCTGTTGTATAGTTAATTTTAGGATTAACATTGAATACAGATTTTGTACCGACAAAGAATTTGCCGTTTTCTGGATTAACACCACAAATTATAGCAGGAGCTCCGTCCCATTTGACGGTCATATTGACTTTCTTGCCAGAGGACCCAGCAAGCATATTTCGTACCGATTTTAAGAAGTTAATAGCATTCTGACCACCCTTTGAACCACGATTTATAATATCGTCTTCTAGGTGTTCTAAATGTGTATTCTTCTCCTTTGTAAAAAATCCTTTAAAACTAAACATTTTTCTCTCATTTTTCCCATAACTATAATCACGTTGTCCATATAAATCAATTGTTTATTATATTTATATGATTAAATTCTTGTCCATAAAAATTTTGGTATACCACCATTTGGTTGCCAGACCTTATTTTTGTTTTGAAATTTAACTAATTTATGAGCGTCTTCTTCAAAAAAATACTCGGCCACAACATTGTTATTTGGTTTTTCTATTACTTGCCAATAGATGTTTTTCTTTCTTTTTACCATCTTTTTAGTATATGATAAATTAGGTTGTAAGTTATTTGGCCTTTTATCACCTCTATGAAATCTAACTTTTTGTTTTTTTGGCATTAACTTATTTTCATATCCCAACTAATTATTCTTTTTATTTTTTTTGATTTAGACGGCTCTGTAAAATGTCTAACAAATTTAGGAACAACAACTATTGTACCCTCAACAACTGGTAATGGATAATATATTGTTCTATCTGATTGCCAATCATTCCAAGGTTGAATATATTGAGTAACAGGACCATCTTCAGGCATATTTAAATATAAAATACCTGTCAAACCCGTAGCACCGTGATTATGCGGTGTATGATAGTCGCCTTTCTTGTAAGAAACTGACCATATGTCTTCCATATGTATATCTTTTTTAATTCTTTTAGATAACATATTTAATTCTTCACTACAAATATTAGTAAAAGCCTGAGCAAAACCACTTCTATCACCTTGCCTATTTGTAGCAAATGTTTGTACTCCGTGTTTCTTTTCAGGAAATGCTTTTACTAATTTTTCTAATTGTTTTTTCTTTTCAGAAAAATTTAATGTGGGTATAGACCACATTGGTATCGTAAATAAATTACCTGGTATCATTGTATCTCCTTCTTATCTCTTTTGTATTCTAAACCTAGTTTATCATACACTTCATCTATCGTATCTTCTACGTGCCAAAAATTATCTTTTGTCCATAGAGCCACCTTTTTACCAGCTGTCAAGTCTTCATAAACAGATATTATGTGATCTGTATTAATTAGTATTGGTGAGCCTTCATAAGGTGGATTAGCATTTTTAAATGTCACAAATTTTGCCATATTTTCTCCTATATTTTAAAGTCAGAAAACTTTTCATACGCCGACTCTGGTGTAGGATAATTTTCTTCTTCTTTTGTTTGGTTCTTATCTACTATATTCTGTGCTACATTTTCCACATCATATAATCTCATTTTTGCTCTATCAACACCTACAATAAATGCTCTATTCATTGCTGGGTCATTGTATCTATTTTTAAGTTGTTTTACTTTCATTTGTCCTAATGATTCTAATTCTTCATTTGACATAAGAGCAAACATAAAGTCAGCTGTTGCTGGTAGTCCAAAACTTTCAGATGTATCTTCTAAACCAATGTCTGTTGAAACGTAACCTGTTCTTGTTGTTTGTGTGGCACTAAAAATAGGTACATTGTGTTCTACTGCCAAACCTCTTAATTCTTCAGCAATTGCTTTGATATAAAAATAAGATGATATATTACCACCTTTAAATCTACTTGAAGCACATATGTTTAAATAATCAATAAACACCACATCTGGTTTAAAACTTTTCTTTAATGCTAGTTCGTTTATTAATGATTTGAAATGACCACTATGAGCAGAGGCAGTTGGATATTCTTTGATAATTAATTTACCAGCAGTTTTACTTCTTAACTTATTCATCTTGTCATCATATAATTGTTTAGGCATTGAGTGTAAATCATCAATAGTTACGTCTAATAAGTTGGCGTCTATTCTTTCAGCAATTCTTTCTTCAGCCATTTCTAAAGTAATATACAACACATTTAGTCCTTCATTTAAAAAGTGACTAGCACAATGACACATAAACAAAGATTTACCAACACCAGTACCGGCAAGAGCAATGTTTAATGTTTTACTTGGCACACCGCCTTTTGTAATTCTATTAAAGAAAGATAAGTCAAACTTAAATTTCTTTTCTTTTGTATGATACCATTCAAATCTATCTTCAGCGTCACCAATATAATCGTGTCCTATATGATTATCAAAACTTACAGCTAACGCCTCACTTAATATACTTGGTATTGCCTCTGGTTGTTTCTGTTTATCTTTACCATCTAATATTTTAATACCAGATAACACAGCATTATGTACTGCTCTGTCTTTACAAAATCTTTCAGTTGTATCTAATAGCCATTGTAAATCTACTTCTTCACTTGATAATGTATTTAATAAATCTTTGATAAGTTTTATTTCATCATCATTAATATCTTTACGTCTATTGATTTCTATTAAGATAGTTTCTTTTGTAGGTAAATTTTTATATTTCTCTACAAAGGTATATACTTCTTCGTATAATAGTTTTTCAATTCTATTTGAAAAATAATCTGACTTTACAAAAGGCAAAGCCTTTCTAGTAAAATCTTCATTGAAAAAGAAGTTTCGTAATATTGTTATTTCTATTCTTTCGTTACTTGTCATCTATATTAAAAGTACCATTTTTTAATTGTTCTTCAACACACTCTATTAATATGTCGCCGATATAATTTCTAAAGTCATCTGATTTTACATCTTCTTTATTAGGATTTACCATAATATCATAAGTAAACTTTAAAGGTATCTGACCAGTAGCATTTTCTGTTGTTGAGAATTTAACTTGATCATACTTGTAGATGATACCCTCGTATTGACCCTCTAATAACTTTATACAACTAAAGTCATCTTCTTTTCTTTGAGCAAAGATATATCTTTTATTCTTCGTCTGATCCGTAGGAGAATTTTCTTTTGGCGTACTCATCAATCTTTCCTAATACCTCTTTTGTAAAATATTTTTCAGGCTCTGTATTAATAGACTTACCAAAAACTTTTGTACCATCAGGCATTTCATATCTAGTAGATACTTTCTTAAATACACCAGCAGCTTCAGCTAGTTCTAAAAGTCCGTAATACTTGTCAAGGCCTTGTTTATAAGTTAGTCTTACATCAATTTGAGCATTTTCTTTTGTTAAACGTGATTTATAATTTTTACAATGTATAATATTACCAACTACCTCTGTACCGTCTTTTTCTTTACGCTTACTTAAATAGATGATTGATGAAGCAGCGTATTTCAAACCTGAACCGCCACCCATTTCTTTTTGTGGAAACATAGAACCAATAACATCATAGGTGTGATTGGTCATAATCATAGGTATATTTGCTTTACCTAGTTTAAGTGTTAAGACTCTGAAAGTAGATTTAACTATTTGTGATCTAGTCATATCTCTTGTTTCTTTACCAGCAGCCGTATCTTCCATTTCTTTTGTAGTAGATAACATACCTAAACTATCTAATACAAACATAATAGGTTTTCTACTTGCCTCTGGTTGTTCTAAATATTTGTCTATAATTTTTATTGCTTGTGCTCTAAATTCTTGTACTGTAGCGACTGGCACTATGACCATTCTTTTACTATCTACACCACGATTTTCAATCATATCTTTTGAGATAGCACTTTCTGATTCAAAGTAAATTACACCAGCGTCTTTATCTGTATCTAAAAAATGTTTACAAATACCTAAAGCAAAAAATGTTTTACCTGTAGCTGCCTCACCAGCGATTGCTGTAATCTTATTGCCTGGCATACCACCGTATATACTACCTGATAGTAAAGCGTTAAAAGAGTGAGAACCTGTGTCTATGAAACTTGTTACGTCTGCCGAATCAACACCCTCACTAACAAGTGTGGCGTATTCATTACCTGTTTCTTTGATTATATCTTTTAGAAAATTACTCATATCAATTCCTCCATAAATTTATTGTTATTATTATATATCATTGTTCTTATAAAGTCAAGTCCCATTACTACTTATATTAAAATTTAAGATACATCTCACATCTTTTTTAGGTTGTTCAGCCGTGTGCCAATACATACCATCAAACACTACAACTCTACCTTGTTTTGGTGTAATTCTTTTTAATTCTTTTACATCTTCAAAGAAAGGCACATCACCCTCTTTCTCTGTTTTATAATCATATATTATAGTGTCACCATCACTATCACACACATAATATAGATATACTAAATGTGGTTCAAATCTATCTAAATGAGGAGTATCAACACCTGTGCCAGCAAAATCTNTATTTAATGGTAATTGTAAGAAAGACCTAGCCTCCATTATCTTATCGCCAACTANCTGATCAACTAATTGTATGGGTTTTCTACCTATTTTTTTACTACAATTATTGACTACTTTTTTTATACTATCGTGTAATATATCTAAATCAAATATGTGTTTAAAACCTGGTCGTCTTTGATGTTGATTATTTTTTATTGAAACATCATCTGTATATTGAAACCAAGACTCATTCATAACTTGATGTTTAATTATTTCTTGGTCAAATATATCTACAATGTCGTCAAATACTTTTATCATTCTTTTTTGCTCTTAATACTACCGGTCTACCACTTCTGGTTTTCGGAAATTCAAAATCTAATTTTGGCATATGGGCTGGACCTTCTCCCTCAAATCTTAATTTAGGGTCTTCAGGCACCCAACCTTTTCTTGGCTCTTCGTAATCTTCAGGTTTAACTCTTGTCCATAATAAGTCTTTCATTTCTTCTATACTTACCATACCAAAATCATTATATACTCTACCCTCAAATTGATCTGCCATATTCATAACCATTTCTTTGTTATAGGCAATCTTTCTTTGATAGTCCCAATATTCTTTTAAATCTTCGTACTGTTCTTTTGTAATCATCTGATAATTTGTATTTTAGCATTTGGTGACCATATTTCAAGTTCTTTTCTCAAGCGATTATCTGATTTAAGATTATTATATCTGTTGGTCGCTTTCTTTTTCCACCACTCTATAATATTATTTAGGTTAAACTTGTCGTAGTTATCATCTTTGATAACCTCTTTTGTTTTACCATTTATAATATCTATATAATTCTTAATACCATAATTACAAGTATAATATCTTTTTCTTTCTGTTAACTTTTTGGCATTGCTGATAGTTGTATTAAACATATCTAAATCATTGCCGTCTAAACTTCTTTTTACTAAACCAATAATAGCAGTTGTTAGTTTTAACTTTCTACTAGAGGCGTCATCTTTAATTAATTTGCCTACGTGTTGTTGAACAAAAGATGATAAGTCGTGGAAAGGTTTACCGTGTATCAAAGGTATAAAGTCACTATCTGTTAAGCCTTTATATCTTAAATAAGGTTTCATACCATCATATTGACTAGATGATTTACTATTACCATATAAACTTGTTGTTTCAAATAATGATAAGTTCATACCATACTTGTCATTTAATTTTTCTCTTACCCAATGACTACAACATATGGCAGCCAATAGTTTACCACCAAGATAATTATAACCAAATGGTTGTGATGGCACAATTACAAAACCCATAATAGAAGTTTTATTAAATGTTACCAACTCTGGTACATTGCCTAATAAAACATTTCTTGGTTTCATATTAATAACTGGCGAGCCACATCTAATAAAACCTACCCACTTATTAGTGTTCTTTTCTTTTACACCTATCTTTAAATTTTTACCAGGCACACTTGACATATTAGTATGTGAAGATATTAGATTTAAAAATGAATCAAATGTTGTATTATCTGGCTCTGTAATCTCAAAGTCCATATCTTGTGGACTCATATCAAAGTTATCAAATATTTCTGTTTCAGGCCCCATACCAGGTAAACTGGCAGATATTGTATCATTAAGTTGAGACATCTTTTGATCTCTCATATACTCATCTATTCTATTAAACTGGCCAAAATAATCGTTAAATATTTTAGCACAATATAGTGCCTGTTCTCTATTTAGGGTCTTCATTGTTCCACATCACCATTAATCCAACTATTAATATTATAGGTATCAAACTTAAACCTACTGCTAACGTAACCGTCATACTTCATTCCCCCATACATCCCAGCCTTGAGTTTTTTGTCTAGCAAACAATTCTATTCTAGGTAAATCACCGCATAGATTTACTATATCGTTTCTAATTCTATCTGGCTTTCTACTATGTTCTCTACGAATATCTACGACTAATTGTGCTACTGATTTACTAATTCTTTTTGGTCTGCCTTTAGTTGCTAGTAAACACATTTCAGGATTACCTCTAGTCCAATATCCTAAACCTGTAAAAAAACCAGGTGATTTTCTATTTTGTTTTGCCCACGTAAACGCTACCGTTTTGTATTCAAAGCCCCAGGCCTTTATGACTTCAAATGCTTTATGTAATAAAGGGTCAACAACCCACATAAACAATACACAATCTTTCTCAGCAATATTATTTACTGGTAGATTACAAATATCTTTTAATGACATACAACTATAATGATTTTCTGGACTTTTACCTTTACCTTTATCAGACCTTGTTGTAAATGTCCAAGGTGGGTCAGAATAAATTATACTATATTTTTTATTGGGTAACATAAGAAAATGTAAATATTTTTATAAGTAAAACTATAATTAAAAATTTTGGTAAAGACCAATCTGTTCTGGTAGCTAATATAGCTCCTGTAGCGAAGCCCCAATGAACCGAAACTAATGATAAAAGTATGGTAGTGATCATCCAAAAAATGCCTCTAAATTTGCTGTTGGTTCGTGTTTCCAACCTATTGCTTGTAATATAAATCTCATTGGATCTAAAAATGTTTTTTCAAATTGTAGTTCGTAATCAATGTATTGTTCTAATTTAAATTCTGTTGGTAATTTTGTCATATAACTTATTACATCAAACTTAAATGGATTTGCCTCTAATAATTTAAGAAACTTAATCTTATCACCATCTTGTATAAAAGGATATTTTCTACCTAGATTAAATTGTTTTAGTTGATAATTGTAAATCAAAGCACCTTTAACGTGTATTGGTGTACCTTTGATAAACACACTATTATTGTCTCTATATTTTTTAATGTTATTACAACTTCTAGGAAACGATATTGCCTCAGCAGGTAGTTCTAAAAACTCCTTTTTAAAGTCAGCAATAAATTTATGTAAGTCTGATTGTTCTTTAGACATAATAATTTTAATCGCCTCTTTAATTCTACCACGACAGACCTGCGGTGTACTAGACTTGACAGCTTCTATACCCATAAGTTTTAACTTTGGATCAGAGAGTCTCACGCCTTCTTCATCTAGTACATTTAACATATACCGCTTTTTGGCCACCCAAATACCCTTGTCGGCGATAACTTCTCTTTTCATCACCATACAATTTTTAAAGGCATTTGTGTAATCAGATAATTCACCAAAACATTTTTCTAAAAATGGTTCTATTCTACTGCCAACAACCTTGTCAATAAAATTACATATTTGGTCATTAGTNTTACCCTCACAAGTTTTTTCTACTAACTTGTCAAGTGTAACATAAATTGAATCTGTATCTGAGGCCACGATATAATCTATCTTGTCGTGTGTCTGTAATATTCTGTTTAAGTATTCATTAACTTTNNTTTCTATAAATCTAATAATAAANTGACCAGCAGTTGTAATACCACTTGCCTGTCTTACATCATAATATCTAAAGTATTGATTACCAACAGCACCATAAGCTGAGTTTAAGGCAATCTTTCTTGCCCATTGTATATTATGACAACGAGATATTTCTTTTACAAGTTTAGGGTCTTTAGTTTTTTCATATTCTCGTTTTGCTTTTAACATTCTGTTCTTGTAAATAACACGCTCATTGTACATTGTTTCCATCATTTCAGGCAAGAAACCTTGACTATCGTTTTTAAACATAGCACCATTAGGTGTAATACAAGCACCCTCTGTTTTTAAATGAGCAAGTGGTGTTTGGTTTGATAACATCTTTGTTACGGAAACGCCAGATGATTTAACGCCTAATATCTTTTCTGGAGAAATATTATATTGTATGATAATATGTGGATATAGGGAGTTAATATCAAACGAAACAACCCACTTGTGCTGACCAAGTTGAGGCTCTTTTACATAAGCGCCTTCATACTTCGTCTCTTTTATATGTTCTTCTCTAGGAGGTACACATATATTTTTTTTCATTAAATGATTTGCTATCAAAGTATCCCATACTCTAACTTGTGAAAATATATCACCATAGTTTACTTTACTTTCATAGGCAACAGTTAATGATAGGTCAATTAAACCTAGTTTATCTTCTAGGCCATCAACAATTTCTACGTCTTGTATATTGTAATCAACAAATGATTGAAAGTCTTTCTCGTACCATTCTTTAAATGTAGGGTATGGCATTTCATCTTTACCACGACCAAGTTCTAGTTGACCAATAAAGTCAAGTTTATAACTCTCTTGTCTTTGTGGTATAAACCATTTGTATAAGTCAAGGTAATCTAAATTAGTAATACCATATAAGTCATAAACAGTTTGAGTTCTACCTCTTACTTGTATTTCTTCTCTTTGTATTAAATTCCAAGGCGACATTCTACTAGCAACTTTATCACCAGCTATTAGTTTAATTCTATTCATTAAGTAAGGTAAATCAAAAAACTTTGTATTCCAACCTGTAATAATATCTGGATGATTTTTTAACCAGAATTTCATAAACTCAAATATAAGTTCTTTTTCATTCTTACATTTTACATAAGTTACATCTGTTCTATCGGTCTTAAAGTCGCCTACGCCCCAAGTAATAATCTGTTTGTTAGTTTGATTTTTAACCGTAATACAAAGTAATTCTTCAATAGGATTTTCTACATCTGGAAAACCATTTTCACAACTAGTCTCTATATCAAGTGTAAATATTTTAATAAACTCTTTTGACCATTGTATATTTTTAGTAAACTCTTTACCAATATATTGATAATGGTATCTTTCAAGTCCATAGATTGGCGAGTTTTGTGTTACAACTTCTCGTCTAAACTTACGAGCAGATTCTATGTTTTTAAATGTAATAGATTTTAGATATTGACCTTGTAAATTTTTATATTCAGTTTCTTGTTGTGTCAAGGCATACAAAGTAGGACCAAAGTCAATCTTTTCTTTGTAATCTTTACCGCCGTGAATACCACGAACAAGTAATTTACCTCTGTGTTCAATAACTGATTTATAAAAGTTCATAATAAATTTTGGTGGAGGATACAGGAGTTGAACCTGCGACCTCCTGAATGCAAATCAGGCGCTCTCCCAACTGAGCTAATCCCCCTTACAATTTATGATTATCAAGCAAATGTGCTATCAAACCATTATGTTTTTTTTCTAATTGAATTTGACAAGCTAATCTACTTCTCATACGATCATAGTTTTTTTCATATTCAATTAATTCTGTTTCAGCAGAATCATAATCTGCCTCACCTACTTTACCTATCCATTCTCTGTCTATAATAACGTGACAAGTGGCACAGGCACAACAACCTGAACAATCAGCAGGTATTTCATCTATTGATGTTTTAGCAAAATCTCTAGCCGCCTCCATCAAGGACATACCTTCTTCAACTTGAACAGGAATCTTTTCCTGTCCTCTCATAAAATAGACAGTAATCATTAAAGTTTAGGTACTGAATTTTCTGTAATTAAACCTGAGGCTTTTGTTATTATTCTACTTGTATTTTGTTCGTAAGATTTTAGTATCTCATCTTTAGGATCGGTCATAAAAACAATCTTATCTTTTGTTAATGTAATGGTATCACTTTTACCAAAAGCATTATACAAAGACATCATCAATTGAACAGGTTGTCCTGGTGCTGATTGTTGAGGTATAATTACAAACGCTTTGTTTAAACTTATACCTTGATCATTTTCACCTACCTTAGCGATAACATCTTCGCCAGTAGATAGTCTTAATATTTTTACTTCACTTGACATAATATTTCTCCTTATTGTTTATAATATAACACAATTACCTAGTAAAGGCAATGTTATTTCTTTTCAAAGCCAACTTTAGTCTTTTTACCGTCTTTTTCTACCGGTTTCAATCGTTTACTTAATACAAATGTTCTATTAGAGTTGACACTAATATTCATTAATCGCATTAAATCTCTGTTTACTAATAAGTCTGAACCTGATCTTGGTCTTTGATCTAAACCTACTTCTATATCTTTATACGTGAAACCATTAAATGTAATATCCAAAAGAATTGTTGGTCGTGTTTCAGATGGCTCTTCTCCCTCAGCATTTGCTCTGAATACTTTACTTGTACCGTGTCTAGGTTTAGTAAAAGTTTTACCATTGTATTTCCATTTAACAATCTTACCATCTTCTAAAATTTTATCGGCGTGTAAAGCACAGGCCTTTGAACCGTTACCTGTATCAAACTTACATCTTACTTTACCTACTTCATCTAAATCTACCGTTTCTAACCAACCACATTCTATAAGTGATTGTCTATCCCAATGAGCTCTGTCTTTTACCCAATCTATTACGTTTGACATCATTTCTTCGCCATCTATTCTACCAGATGGTTCTGAATCTGAATAATAATCTTTGTGTTGGTAACCCTCGTAATCAGCACCTGATCCTGGACTACCATTAATTTCTAATAGATATGGTTTACCTTTGTGTATAATGTGATCAACGCCAACCATATATGCTCTGGATACTCTAGCCGCTTTTAATACTATTTCTTTTTCTTCTTTACTTAAAATGTATGGCTCTGCCTCAGCACCTCTGTGTGTGTTAGACCTAAAGTCATAACTACTATGAGTTCTCTTTGTACTAGCAAATATTTTATTGTCAATACAAAAAGTTCTTACATCAAAATCACTAGGCATATATTCTTGTATTAAAAGTTCAGCTTCTAATTTCCACATTGCCTGTACAGTAGCCACAAGGCCTTCGTAACTTTCTATTTTGATAACGCCTACGCCTTGTGTTCCTGTTAATGTCTTTAGAATAATTGGAAATTTAGCACCAATCATATCTAAAGCAGTTTTAATATTGCTTTCGTTTGAAATGTATGCTGTTCTTGGTGTTGGAAGGCCATACTTTTCAAATAGTAAAGCTGTTGTTAATTTATTGTCACAAGTTAGCATAGACGCTCTTGTGTTCATCATAAATGCTTGTGAGTTTTGAAAAGCAGATATAATAGATAATCCTGCCTCATCTTCTAAAGCACCACCTCTAACTATACAAACGGTATCTCTACCTGTAAAAGTGTGTTCAGCTTGTTTACCATCATAGTTGTAAACAGTTAAAGTGTTTTTGTCTTCGTCTTTTTGAGTTATGATTGTAGATTTAGTATTTACAATAATACATTTAATGCCTTTTTTCTTACACGCTTTAGTTATAAGATCAGCAGTTGTATTTTCTTTAGGATCTTTTGAATCTGCTACTGTAACAATAGCTACGGTCATAGGTTTATCTTTACGACCTATATCTGTTTCTGTAATAAATTCTTTAAACTTTGGTACTTCCATTGTCGCTATCTTTTACATCCTCTTTTTTNTCTTCAACCTTTTTACCTATATTATATTTAGCTGATAGCGTCCACTCTTTTTTCTCTTTAAATGGTAATACTTTAATTTGACTTAATGGCGCCTTGTTTTCAACATTTGTTTTTTCAACTATATCAATTAAGTTCCAATCTTGTAATAAGATTGCTATTGTATTTCTTCTTTGAATATCGTTCTCAACTAATGTGGCTTTTTTGCCATCTAAAGCAAATAATTCTTTAAAATGTGTTATAAAATATTTACCTTGTTTGTGTAAAATATGACAAGATTGATATAGTGTTTTATCTTTTCTGGATGCTACACCGATTCTTGTTAAAGTTTCTCTAACTTTTAGGAAGTCGTCTGGCTGTTTGATTGTTACTTCTAACATACTTTCTGGCGACCATTGTATTTCTTGTTCACTCATTTTCTTTTTCTCCCGCCCTTATTCAAGGACAATTTAATTTCTTCAATTTGTTTGTCGTTTAGTATGTTGAGAGCTTGTTTAGCTTTCTCATTACTATATCCATAATAATTTTTTACATACTCTAAATTCTTCAATTTGGTAGATGATAACCATTTACCGCCAAATCGTTTTCTCTTTCGGATACTATTTATCAAAAAATGAAATTGTATCCTCTTTGGAAGAAAGTGAAATCCGTTAATCTCATTAGCCTGAGCAATACAATCATAATGCATTGATAGGCATTTGTTAATTATATAGGGTGGGTACTTCTTTTCCCACACTATATCGTCTGTATCTAATAACTTCTCTTTACTAAAATTAATAGCGTTGAGATAATCTTTCAATTCGTACATTATTTTCTTTTATGTTTAGTGTGTCCTTTGTGACTACCCATATAGTAGTCTCCTGGTTCATAGTCCCAAACTTTACCGTGATGACCTCTAAAGTCGGCCCACCACATTCTTATCTTAACTACAACTACTCTAAACAGCGTTTTTCTTGCCATTACTATTCCTTTTAAAACTTCCCTTACCTTTTTTGGGCTTCACCACTTTTGCTTTGTACTTTGGCGATCTCAATTCAAGTGCTATTGGGTTTCTCTTTTTCATATTTAGTAATATACTTTTTTAGAACCTATAATTTATTACAGAAAACGTTCCTACTTTTGCTTGTTCGCCGAATATCATAATACACATAGCAGCCCACAAACCCCTTGGTTCATTATTAAAATTTACTTCACCGTTAATAAATCTTATTTCACTATCAACACAAACTTCAGCCCACCATTTAGTGTTTGCTCTAACTGGAAACAAACATACTTTAGTTCCACTATGTCTTTCCGAATGTGCTTTTCTAATCCATTTACCTAGTTGTCTATTAAATGGTGGATTACACCAACAATTACCTTTCCAAGTTTTTGTTAGTGCGTCATCATCTATTGTCCAATAATCATTTAATTTATAATTATCTTTACTAGCACAAACATCTTTTGTAAGAGAAAATTCGTTTATGAGAGGATTTACTATTTTTAATGGTGTACTATATTCAATAGATTTACTTACACCAATAATACCCATTCCTATTTTTTCAGTTCCCATTACTTAAATTTACAACTCGCCATTATTTCTGTAAGACAAGCAACCATATTGATTTCTTGGTCAGCTACAAAAGCAGACTTATATTGATAACCAGCTAGTATTAGTATAGCTTGAGGAACAGACTTTGTATCTAAACTAGAATATAGAGAATCATAGATGGTTTTAAATAGATGAGAAGGCTCTTTATCTAGGTTTTGAACCACCCATTTTCTCATATCATTAAATCTTTTTTCTTTTAATGACGTTGTGAGTTCTTTTATATTCTCATTTGACATACTGAACAAGATACCACTATCAATCTTACCTCTAACAGAATATCTTTGTAGTTCATTTAATATTCTTCTAAAGTCTGGATAGTGTTTTTGTATTAGTTCAGATAAGACTTTCTTTTCAAAGTCAATCTTTTCATCTTTTAAAATACCTTCAACTCGTTTCATAAAGGCCATTGCCGTCTTTACTTTCTGACCATTTGTGATAGAAAAGTTAATTACGGTACAACGACTATGTAAAGCTGGTATAATCTTGTTTACAAAATTACAAGTAAATATAAATCTACAATTTTTATAAAATGTTTCTATAAAGTTTCTTAAAGCAGGTTGAACACTATCAGCGTTCATATAATCTGCCTCGTCTATTATAACAACTTTATGATTAGATTCTTCGGTAAGAGATACCGTTGAGGCAAAGTTTTTAACTTGATGTCTTAATGTATCAATATGACGGCCCTCGTCTGAACCATTAATGATAATATAATCAGCACCAATTTCCTCACATAAGGCCTTTGCTACGGTAGTTTTACCAATACCAGCGCTACCAGATAATAGTAGATTAGGTATTTCTTTTTGTTTAATGAAGTTAGTAAATGTTTCTTTTAAGTCTTGTGTAAGAATACACTCACTAATTTTCTTAGGACGGTATTTTTCAACCCATAAAAAATCAGACATTACAACCTCCCTTAAAATTCAGAGTCGGGTTCTAATGCTATCCAATATTGTATAGGTTTGTTTCTATTAACAAAATGACTTATCTTTTGTTTAGAAATAGCAACATCATAATCATCTGATACCATTTTAAAGTTTTCTGCTTTAAAGTAAGCATTAAACTTCTTATCAGATTCACCAACAGATATTGAATAATCATTTGATGATTTATTCTTTTTATCTGTAGCAACCAATGTAATTGATTTACCATCACCTTTTACAGCAACGTCTGGTAGATTTAATGTTGTAACACCTTTTTGAAGTTTGGCAAAGTCATCTTTTTTTAAAGTAAAAGTAACTTCTTTATCTGGCATTGTGATGTTTTTAGTAGGCGCCACAATAACAGACTTGTCAGCAAAAAAGTATTTAATTGATTGTTTAGAATTGTTATCAGCAATCTGTACATTTGAACCACCGTTAAAATTAAGAGAAGGCTTTTGAAATAACTCAACTGCTCTTAAAAATTCTGGTAGATCATATATAGCAAATTCGCTATCAAACTTTTCTGATATTTCAGCTTCTGCTAAAATATTTTTCATTGTTGAGATTGTTTGTACTTTATTTCCTGGCTTAACCAAAATGTTTTGATTAATGTCAGAGAAGTTTTTTAGTACAGCAACCGTATCACTTGATAGATTCATAATTTAATCACCTCTTTCATATTATATAGTAATTTAACATATTGTAGTTTATTTGTCAATGCTGTTAAGCATTGTTTCTGGATCAGAAACTTCGTAAGGGTCATTGTCATCTGAAAAGTTGTTAAATCCAGGTTCTTCGTTTAATATTTCAACAACACCATCATTGATTAATGCCGAATATCTCCAACTTCTCATACCAAACCCTTGTTTAGGTTTAGCAACTAACATACCCATATTGCTTGTAAATGTACCACAACCATCTGGTATCATTTTAACATTTTTAATACCTAGGTCTCTAGCCCAAGCATTCATAACAAAGGCGTCATTTACTGATATACAATAAACATCATCAATGCCTTTGTCTTTAAATTTATTATACATTTCGTCATAGAAAGGTAATTGTTGGCCTGAACAAGTTGGTGTAAAAGCACCAGGTAGACTAAACAATACTACCTTTTTATCTTTAAATAACTCGTCTGTTGATACATCTTTCCATTCGCCACCGATAAATGTACAACCACCTTTTTCCTCTGAATCACCTACTCTAAATTTAAATGTGTGATTTTTAACTCTCATATTCATAATATATTTCCTTTAATTTTGGAGCGGCTAAGAGGTAACGCTCCTCTGTCTGTGAGTTGGTAACCCACCGTAATACTTTTATACGATAGCCGCATTATGTAATATATCACATTGTTGTTTTAAAGTCAATGCTGGAGTTCTTTGACTTTTAAATTATTTGCCGTTTGTGTATTTACCATTTGGCATAATTCTTCAAACAACATAATATTATTACTAAATCTTTTTTGATCCATCATTCTTTGTGCCTGTCTATTTCCTATTGGCGCCAATCTATCTATTACACCTTGTTCTAAAGTCTGTAATAATAGTTTTAAATCTGTATCAACAAGTGTTAAATATTCTTTATCAAATAGGTTATGATATGGAAAAGAAGTTAATCCTAACACATCAAATATATCTCTTACTTGTAAAAATCTAACTCTTAAATTATGTAACCATAAATCTTGTCTGCCATATCTCGTAAATTTATTATATAATAATTCACCAGCAGAGTGTGTTTCGTCATCACGGTTGTCGCCAGACGCTTGTTTAATTAATCTCATAATTCTAGTTCCGATACAAGCTTCAGACTCACCTGTATATAAATCTATATACTGGTCTTTAAATTTTACTTGAACGTGATATATACCAGTTAAATCTGTTTTTGTTATATATTGTTTCTGGTTTGATTCTTTAATAAACTTACAACCCATTTTACCATAGTAATCGCCTATGATATAAGGCTCTGATTTTAATAGTTTATTAGTAATACCATCTTTAATTATATCAATAGCCTGATAATTTTGTTTTAGTAATTCTTTTTGTATTTCTAAATTCATAATCTTAATATATCACAATTTATTCTAAAGTCAATGCTGGTTGATAGTTGGTAATTAATATTTCTTTACCTTTACCAGCACCCTTGTTTTTACTAGCATTTTGTTTATTAAACTCTTTTTCAATCCAAAAATATTCGTGTTTTGGAAACCAAGTCTCTAACTCTGGAAAGTCATAATAAGATAAAACAAACTTACCTTTTATACTTTTTAGTTTTTTCGCCAAGTCTTTATGTTGGTGTCTTTGAAAATCTTGTACATAGTAATCTTCCATTTTATAATATGGTGGATCACAATAGAATAGTGTATCATCATTGTCGTACATATCAATAATGGTCTCAAATGATTCGTTATGTACTTGTGTGATACCTTGAATAAAATATAACCATTTCTTATTAGAAATCTTATCTATAAAATGTTGATACTTTGATTTATATTTACCTTTTAAATCTACAAATTTTGTTTTCTCGTTTAGTGTATCACCACTAAAACTTTGAGATTGTAAGTAAATATATTTTGTGGCTCTCTCTACATCACCTAATTCAAAATCAGTATTGAAAGGTGTTAAATCAGATATAAACTGATCAAATAATTCTCTCTTTTGTGGTTCGTGTGATAATAGTTCTTTCAAAAATGCTCTATCTTTATGTCTAGCACAATAAAATATATTTGCTATATCTTTATTGAAGTCATTATAGACATTTATATGAGCTTGATCTATTTGATGATTGGCCACGAAGTAGACCCAATAAGCACCACCAAAAGGCTCAACATAAGTTTTATGTTGTGGAAACTGTGAAGCAATCCACTTTGCCTGAAATTTTTTACCACCTAGATAACTAAACATAATATCATTATATAACAAAAAAGGCGGAAAGTCAATGCTCTCCGCCCTTTAGGATTAATCTATTTTACCTCAATACTTCTAGCTTTTTTGTGGTCTGGAATAATTCTTTCCATTGACACTACTAAAAGACCATCTTTTAACTCAGCACCTTTGATTTCCACATCATCAGCGATAGTAAAAGATTTACTAAAGTTTCTTTTGGCAATACCTTTATGAAGTACGCCGTCATTATCCTCAACCTCTTTTGTATCTTTGTCTTTTACAGACTTCACGGTTAGGACACTATTCTCAAAAGACACATCTATGTCCTTCTTACCATAGCCAGCAAGGGCAACCTGAATATCATAGGTATACTTACCTGTCTTAATGATATTGTAAGGTGGATAGTTAGGAACACTTGTAAAATCTGTATCTAACATATGTTCAAAATGATTGAACACATCATCAAATCCTACTGATAGTGGTCTTAATTGATTAAAAATTGAAATTGCTCTATTAGTCATTATAACTCCTTTTGTTAAGCAAGTTTATTTTAAGTACAACCCATTATGGCGTTGTACAAGTATTTATATAATCATTATTTTAATAATTACAAGTGGCTTTGATCAATTTCCAGGCCACCAATCTGGACTGCTTTGTTAAGGTCAAGCGTAACCTATAAATGGCAGTTTCTTTTGTCACGGAGTACAAACTGCCAAAGGTCACCGTTTTTGCGACACCGATAATTTCTTATCGTTGTTTTTTACGCCGTCAGGACTTACGAATAGCCTGACCATAATATATATACAACAAAAAATGGCGTAAAATTCTTAAAACTGGCCATAAATCCAAAGACCAAAAAAAACTGCTAATATGATTGTTTCATAACCCATTAGTAACCTCTAGTTCTCATTAATTTAGCCTTTTTTTTCTTAACATTTGCTATGCCCTCTTTTTTCTTCCTACGTTTTTTCTCGGAGGGTTTTTCAAAATATTGTCTGGCTTTTAGTTCTTTTAGAAAACCATCTTTTTGGAGTTTCTTTTTCATAACCCTTAAAGCTTGCTCTACATTACCGTTTCTTACTTGAATTGTAATACTCAATTTAATTTACCTCCTCTCCTAATGTGTAGTAAGTGGTGGAGGGCACTACCCCTCCACCTAGGACTACACTATGTTTGATAGATTTAGATAACATCTTCGTCATCCGACTCACTATCTTTGTCACTCTCTTTTTGAGCTTCTACGTCAGCTTTTCTCTGATCTTCTATAATGTCTTCGACACTAGCGCCAGAGTCAACCTTTGTATATAACTCAACAAAAGAATTTTTTGTATCATCATCAAATCTATTAGTACACATTTGAATCGCTTTCATCTTATTGTCAAAGATAGCAAACGCTTGTGTAATATGTACAAGTCTTCTAGTTGATATGATCTCATCAACACCACCATCAAAGTAAGTTTTTCTGATTACATCAGCCCAAGTTGTAAGTTTATCTACAAACTTGACATCTGATTTACCAGAAGCTTTTAAGGTATTGTTAAGTATTTTTTTCTCAATAGCAACACTTGGATATTTCTGTTCAAAAGTAACAGGAAATCTTTCCAAAAATGCCTCGTTAAGAACATTGGTACCGATAAACTTACCGTCATCTGAACCTTGCCCTTTAGTATTAGCAGTCGCTATCACATTGAAACCTTGAGCTGGTTTTACAAACTTGTTAATCTTTTTAACAAAGACACCAGAGCCTTCAAGGATTGGTTGTAAACACATAATTTTATTACTAGCCAAGTCAACCTCGTCTAATAACAGAATAGCGCCTCTTTCCATCGCCTCAATAACAGGACCATTTTGCCATACTGTTTGGCCATCTTTTAATCTATAACCACCAAGTAGGTCGTCCTCGTCTGTTTCAATTGTAATATTAACCCTAATCAGTTCTCTTTTAGCCTCGGCACAAGCTTGGGTAACACCCATAGTTTTACCGTTACCAGAAAGACCTGTAATAAACACAGGATAAAATCTATTAGATTTTACAATAGATTTAATATCTGGATAGTTACCAAAAGATACGAATATTGGATCTTTTTTAGGTACGATATTACCTGTTAAAGATGAAACAATATAAGCCGCCTCTTTTTTAGTTTCAGAAACAGGCGTTAATATTTTTTCAGCTTCTTTATTAGGTGTTTCGTTTTTAGCGTCATCACCCTCAACTGGTAATTTAAATAAAGATTTACCAACTTTGTAATCTTTATTTTTTATCAACCATTGTGGAGCATACTTACAACCAAATTTA
>JGI20158J14315_10000592_pt1 | contig 27179 bp, 28 predicted proteins | sample COG_08_FD_14315 | JGI IMG/M metagenome (IMG submission 14315)
AAGGTGTTTTAAGACAAGATGGTTAAGAAGAAAGACTGTTAGATAATGCGTGTAGGTATAATTGATTACGGCTCTGGCAATATTCGTTCTGTATATAAGTCTTTTGAAAAAGCTTCATCACTATTAGGTAAGAATTTTCAAATTATAATTGTAGATAGTTTAGAAGAGCTTAAGAAAGTAGACAAAGTAGTCTTGCCTGGCGTAGGAGCTTTTTCTGATTGTATGCAGGGTATGAATAATATCAAAGGTTTAGTTAATTTATTACATGATATGATTCTTAAAGATGCAAAACCTTTTTTGGGGATATGTGTTGGAATGCAATTACTAGCAAATTTTAGTAAAGAATATGGTTATACTGAGGGACTTTCTTGGATAGAAGGTGACGTTAGTTCAATAGAAATAGTAGAAGCAGAAATGAAGGTTCCTCATATGGGCTGGAACTCCGTACACTTTAATAAAAAACACTCTCTTTTTAATAGAATAAAACAAGATGAAGATTTTTATTTTGTGCACTCGTATAAATTTAATGTGAAGAATAATAAATTAGTTCTTGCAAAAACCCATTATGGAGGCGATATAACGGCTGTAGTTTTAAAAGACAACATTATTGGTACTCAGTTTCATCCAGAAAAAAGTCAGACTGCAGGCATACAATTTATAAAAAACTTCTTGGAATGGTCACCATGATAGACAACAATAAAAAACTATCTGTAAATTTAATAAAAAAATTTAGCGCAGGAGAATTACAGGAGCTATGTAAAGCTACTGAAGATGCTATAACAGCCGGAATAGGATTTAGTTGGATCAAGCCACCCCCAAGAAAAAACTTAGAAAATTACTGGAAAGGAGTACTTGCAATGCCGCAAAGAAACCTTTTCATTGGAAGCTTCGAAGGAGCGGTCGCAGCTTCTTTACAATTAGTGTTTCCGAATAGAAGTAATGAAGCATCATCATTCTCTGCCACTATAGATACACATTTTGTTTCGCCATGGGCTAGAGGCCATGGACTAGCGAGAAAGTTATTAGAGGCAGGAGAAGATTTGTCTTTTAAAAATGGTTTTAGCCAAATTCTTCTAGAAGTAAGGGAGACACAAGATCGTGCAATAAGTTTATATGAATCATCAGGCTATATTAAATGGGGCACTTTACCTGCATATCATATAGTTAATGAAAAAGTAGTTTCCGGCAGCTATTATTATAAGCGTTTAGAAGATAAAAAAGGTATAGTATGATTTTTTTCCCTGCTATAGACTTAAAGGACGGTCAATGTGTTAGGTTAGAGAAAGGAGATATGAATAAAGCTACAATTTTTGATTCTGATCCTGTATCAAGAGCTTCCTCATTTTTAAAATCAGGGTGTTCTTGGTTACATTTAGTAGATTTAAATGGAGCTTTTGAAGGAAAGCCTATAAATCAGAAGGCTGTAGAAAAGATAATAAAAAAAGTAAATATAAAAATACAACTTGGTGGAGGCATTAGAAGTCTTGAAACAATAGATTTGTGGATATCTACAGGTATAGACAGAGTAATTCTAGGTACAATGGCTTTAAAAAACCCAGAATTGGTAATTAAGGCTTGTAAAAAACATCCAGGAAAAATAGCAGTAGGTATAGATGCAAGAGAGGGAATGGTTGCTGTAGAGGGATGGGTAAAACAGACAAAAATTAAAGCGCTAGATTTAGTTAAAAAATTTGAAGATGTAGGCGTGTCTGCAGTAATTTATACAGATATTAACAGAGATGGAATATTAATGGGGCCAGCTATTAATGAAACGATAGAATTAGCAGAGAGCATTAATATACCTGTTATAGTATCTGGAGGAATATCTTCAATAAAAGATATTCAGGAAATAAAAAGTAAAAAATGTTTAGGTATAATGGGAGTAATCAGTGGCCGAGCAATTTATGATAACCGCATAGATATAGACGAGTGCAATAGAATATTAGGTAAATAATGTTAAAAACAAGAATTATCCCATGTTTAGATGTTAAAGATGGTAGAGTTGTAAAAGGCATTAACTTTGTAGATTTAAAAGATGCTGGTGACCCAGTAGAGCAGGCGAAAGTATATGATTTACAGGGAGCTGATGAATTATGTTTTTTAGATATAACAGCAAGTTCTGATAATAGAAATATATTATTAGATGTGGTTAACAGAACAGCAGACCAATGTTTTATGCCTCTAACAGTAGGCGGAGGTGTTAGAAGCTTAGCTGATATCAGAAACCTTTTACTAGCCGGCGCAGATAAAGTAGGTATTAATACAAGTGCAATAATAGATCCTAGAATTGTAGAAGAAGGTGCTAACAAATTTGGTTCACAATGCATCGTAGTGGCAATAGATGTAAAAAAATATAAAGATAAATGGATGGTATATACTCATGGAGGGAGAAAGGAAACAGGAATAGATGCCATAGAATGGGCACAATCTATTACGGAGAAGGGTGCAGGAGAACTATTAATAACTTCTATGGATCGAGACGGAACAGGTAAAGGTTTTGATGTGGATTTATTAAAAAGGATCACCAGCAAAGTATCTGTGCCGGTTATAGCGTCTGGAGGAGTAGGAACTTTAGAGCACCTAGTTGAAGGAGTTAAGGAAGGTGGCGCTAATGCAGTATTAGCGGCTTCTATTTTTCATTTTGGAAAATTTAAAATACAAGATGCGAGAAAAGCAATGACAGAGGCTGGCCTAAATATTAGGCTATAAATAAAGAATATAAAATAGTTTTATATATTTAACTTTTAGCTTTGGATAAGTTTATGGATAACACACAATCATTTAAACATTTTGAGTTACTATGGGCAAAAATTGAAGAAAGAGCTTTAAGTTCTGCCCCAGGAGATTCTTACGTTTCCTTTTTACTTTCAAAGGGAGTAAAAGAATGCTCTAAGAAATTAGGAGAAGAGGCAATTGAAACTGCTCTTGCTGCAATTTCTAAAGACAAAACAGAAACCATAAAAGAATCTTCAGACTTATTATTTCACCTTTTTGTTTTGTGGAAATCTTTGAATATTGTTCCTGAAGAGATTATGGAGGAATTAAAAAATAGAGAGACTATGTCTGGACATGAAGAAAAAGCGAGCAGAAAAAAATAATAGGACTTTTTATGAACCAATATTATAATGAAGATAATATTTTTTTCAAAATATTAAGAGGATTAATCCCTTGTGATAAGGTCTTAGAATCTGAGCATACATTAGCTTTTAGAGATATAAACCCACGTGCCAAGGTTCATGTTTTAGTAATTCCTAAAAAAAATTATATAAATTTAGATGATTTTATATCACATGCAGAGAGCATAGAAAAAATAGATATATTTGATTGTATATCTAAAGTAGTTAAAAAAGAAAAAATTATACATGATGGTTATAGAGTTTTAACAAATATAGGAGACGATGGGCATCAAGAAGTTCAACATTTACATTTTCATATACTTGGAGGGCAGCCATTAGGAGGGTTTATTAAAAAATTAATAATACCCTAAATATAGCTCTCTACTGCATCCCAAAACTTAGCACTTAAATTAGTTTTATTAAACTTAGATATTTCTTGTATTCCTGTTGGGGAGGTAACATTTATTTCTGTTAAATGCTCTCCTATTATATCTAAACCAACTAAAATAAGTTCTCTGTTTTTTAATTCTACACTTAAAGCCTCACATATTTCCATTTCCTTATTAGACAGAGTTTTTCTTTCCGCTTTTCCTCCTACATGAAGATTAGAGCGTGCTTCTCCCATAGGAGGCACTCTATTTACCGCACCGACAACCTCTCCATTTATCATAATTACTCTACAATCTCCTTTTCTCACTTCGGGTAGGTATCGCTGAATAATTATTGGCTCATTAGAATAGTCAAAAAACATTTCTAATAAAGAAGATAAGTTTGGGTCATCTTCTTTAATATGAAAGACTTGTTTTCCTCCATTTCCATATAATGGTTTAACTATTATTTCCTTAAATTCTTTTCTAAATTTATTAATTTCTATGAAGTCACGGGTAATTAAAGTCTCTGGTATAAACTCTTTAAATTTATTAACAAATAATTTTTCTGGCGCATTCCTGACTTCAAAGGGATTGTTTACAACAAAAGTTTTAGGATGAAGAGTTTCTAGAATATGTGTATTCGTTATATAGGTCATATCAAAAGGAGGGTCTTGTCTTAATAAGATCACATCTTCTTTTGACAAATCTTTTACTATTTCTTCAGAAAGGTCTACATACTCATTATGAGAATCTTTCATATTAATAATGGTTTGTCCTTTTGCATAAACTTTACCATTATAATAAGATAAGTTCTTAGGATTATAATAAAACAGCTCATGTCCTCTTCTATAAGCTTCTAATGTAAGAGCAAAAGTAGTATCAGCTTTTATATCTACAAGCTCTATAGGGTCCATTTGAACAGAAATTTTTGACATATTATTAACTACATTCTTTTTTTGTCATTAATGAGCATAAGATGACTAATAACCTTTTTAACACCTTTTACAGATCTTGCATGATTAATAACTTTATTTAGTTCTTCATCATCTTTTGCAATGCCAATTAAAAATATTACCTGTTTTGAAACAGAGTGGGTAAANTTTATNTCTGAAATNTTTGCATCTCCGATTAATAGGCCTGATAATGATAATGANATCCTTGCATCTTGGGCTTGGCTTACTAATGTAGGTTTTTTTCCTACAGTTATTTCATTTATAACATTTTTTATTTTAGGAGACACTTCCCAAGCTATCTTAGATGCCAAATCTCTTAATTCTTGAGATTCGACATTACCAATTAGCATTACTCTTTGTTCTAGTATAACAACATCTACATTTACAAAAAGTTTGTCAGTATTAGCCCTAAATAATTTTTCTTGAATTTGTATTTCTAATTTAAGGTCTATAGCTGCGTCCTTAATGGACCTTTCTTGTACNGAAGCTAATCCAACAGAGGCAGCGCCCCCTACAATTGTGCCNGCACAACCAGAAAGACATATAATAATAAGGAATAGAAAAAAATAGNGATTAAAGTTTTTATACATTGATATTCCTTTTAATAATTAAGACTTATTTTNATTTATACTCAAAGCCAGTTTATAGATATAATCACTTTTAATGAAAGTTTTTTTTGCAATTTCTTTAGATGCTCTNGAAACACCAAATTTAGGCAACATCTCTTTTAGCATTTCTATCAATTGCTCGTTTGAATACACCGGTTTTATAATTTCGGCCTTCTCTATCAAAACCACTATCTCTCCCTTTAAAGTTTTATTTTTACATTGCTCAATAACTTCACTTATATTTCCTCTTATATTTTCTTCATAAAATTTAGTAATTTCTCTCATTACACTAATTTTTCTATTACCTAATAACAAATAAAGATCTTTTAATAATTTATTTATCCTATTAGCACTTTCAAATATTACTACTGATGAATCTATATGTGAAATAGAAAGTATTTTTCTCTTTCTCATAACAGGCTTTCTAGGAAGAAAACCTAAAAACATAAATTGATCTGAGCTAATACCAGAAACCGAAATGGCAGCTGTTATAGCACTAGGTCCAGGAACGCTTTTTACAATAATATTTTCATCTAAGGCGGCTTGTATTAATTTATAACCTGGGTCTGAAATTAAAGGAGTCCCAGCGTCTGTTACAATTCCTAAATTAATTCCACTTTTAATTTTTTGAATAAGGACAGGAATCATTTTTTGAGAATTATGTTCATGATATGAAATAAGTTTGCCTTTACAATTTATTTTATGAATATTACATAATTTTGAGGTTATTCTCGTATCTTCACAAGCAATAGCATCAACTTCTTCTAATGTTCTTAAAGCACGAATTGTAATATCTTCAGAGTTTCCAATAGGGGTTGCTATTACAAAAATCGATCCTAAAGTTATTTTTTTCATGATGTCTTCTATCAATTTAGTTTATATATTATTAGACTCTATATTAGTATATTTAAAAAAGGTTATTTTTTGTGAATTATTTTTATTTAATTATCATAATAGATTTTCTATTTGTTTGGCCTCTTGTAAAACAGTGGACCTTATGAAAGAAGAAGAAATATTAATAGTTATAAATAAGAATAAAGAAATTACTGAAAAACCAGAAACTTCTGAAGGCGAAAAACAAAAACCTATAGTATCTATAAGCGATGATCAAAAATACATTGAGCCTTTAATAAAAGAAAAAAAAATTATCTTAAGTAAACCTAAAAGTGATGAAAAAATTGTAACGGAGTTAATTTTTGATAAGGTTATTAAAATAGGCTTATTGCTTCCACTTTCAGGAGAACAGAAAGAACTTGGTAAAGCTATTTATAATGCATTAGAAATGGCTTTATTTGAAACGCAGAGCAAAAATATTAAATTAATATTGAGAGATTCAGGCGATACAGATGAAAAAGCTATTTTTGCTGCAAAAGAATTAGAGAAAGAAGGCGTATCAATTTTAGTGGGACCTATTTTTTCTTCTCAGGCATCTGCCATAAGAAAAGAAATAAATAAAGAGATTCCTATTTTTTCATTTACTAACGATGAAAATATCAAACAAAAAGGTTTATGGGTTTTAGGTTTTTCTCCCCAGCAACAAATTAAAGCAATATTTAAAGAAATTAAAAATAATGCAATAAAAGATGTTGCTATTATTATCCCAAATAGTGTTTATGGTGAAAGAGCATTACAAGAGAGTAGAAAGCAGAGCACTCAAAACAATATAAAAATCCATAATATATATTTTTATGATATTTTATCTAATGACTTTTCTGATTTAGGTAGTCTTTTAGATAAAGAAAAAAATATAAAATATAATGGATTATTAATAATCGCTTCAGGCAAGCAGCTAAAAGAAATTTCTGCTAGGGCACAATATAGAGGAATTAACCCTAAAGAAATAAAATACTTTGGAATATCAGGATGGAATAATCCTGAAGTGCTTGATGAGCCTGCTTTACTTGGAGGGCATTTTATAGCACCACAACAATATTCTTTCGAAGCTTTTGTATCTAGATATTTTAAAATATATAACAGTGTCCCGATAGAAATTAGCGGCTTGGGTTATGATATTTTAGCATTATGTTCTGCTGCATTGAAACAAGCAAAAAGTATGTCTGATTTCAATAAATTTTTAACTAACCCTTCAGGATTTAATGGTATATTTGGTTTTTTTCGTATTGATAACAACGGTACAATAAGCAGAAAATTTGTTTCTTATAAAGTAATGGAGAGAAATTTTTTAAGACAGCGCGATATTATGCCATAATTTTATAATAATAGCTTATTAATTACAGTATTTAAAACAGGTAGACCTTTATTAGTTATCTTTAAAGTAGAGTTGTTTGCCTTTATTAAGCCAAGCCCTTGGAGTTCAGATAGACTAGAAATATTTATAAAGGAATCAAGTGAGGAAATATTAGCATTATCAAATAGCTCTTTAAGGTTTATCCCTTTAGTTAGCCTTAAGTTTGTTAGTAGAATTTCTTGAGCCCTCTCTCTAGGACTAATTTCCTCATCTTTATATAAAGTAGTGCTTCCAGCTAAATTTTTTGAGAGCCATATTGTTGGAGAAGAATATCTATATGTAGCAAACCATTTATTTTTAGTTTTTACTCTTCCATGGGCTCCTGGCCCTATTCCAACATATTCATAACCTTTCCAGATTTTTACATTATGAACACTTTCTGCTTCTTGAAGACAATAGTTAGAAACTTCATATTTTATAAGCTTAGCGTCTTTCAATAACATATCCGTAATTTTATAAAGGTTTAAAAGGGTAGTTTCGGAGGGAAGGATAAAACTTTTATCTCTATGTTTAGCATAAAATGGAGTGCCTTTTTCTATAGTTAATTGATATGCAGACATATGCTCTCCAGAATAATTTATTGCTTCTTTAAGTTCTTTACCCCACCCCAACTCCGTTTGGCCAGGCAACCCATAAATTAAGTCAAAAGAAACTCTATCAAAATGCTTTTTAGCAATTTCCAGTGCTTTTAAACTATCTTTTGCTTTATGGTTTCTTCCAAGAAATTTTAGATGGGCATCATTTAACGATTGAAAACCTAAAGAAAGTCTATTTACACCGCTCGCTGCATGATATTTAAAATTACTAATTTCTACACTAGAAGGATTAGCTTCGACTGTAATCTCTGTTTTATGTGTAATGTTCCATTTTTTCCCTATACTATTTATAATGGATTCAACTAAATTTGGAGGCATTAAACTAGGTGTGCCACCTCCAAAAAATATACTGCTCACATTTTTTTTTCCAAGCCTTTGTTGTTCTATATTTATTTCATTTTTATATGCTAATTCCCAATTTTTATAATCTATTTCTTGTTTGGCCACATGACTATTAAAGTCACAGTAAGGACATTTCTTTAAGCAATAAGGCCAATGTACGTAGACAGAAATTTCTTTGTTTTTATTTAACAAAAATATTCTCTTTAAATTTTTTGAATGCTTGAGCTCTATGACTTATCAAATCTTTCTGTTTAGGCTTCATTTCACCAAAGGTAAGTATTTCATTTTCTGGAATAAATATGGGGTCGTATCCAAACCCTTTTTCTCCTCTAGGAGGAAAAATTAATTTACCATTAACTTTCCCCTCAAAAACATACTCTTCATTTTTTTGTGTCACAAGCGCTAGCACACAGACAAAATGAGCATTTTTATTTTTAAAACCTTTCATTTTTTCTTCTATATTAGACATTGCTATTTTAAAATCTTTATTTATTCCTGCCCATCTAGCAGAATATATGCCAGGCTCTCCATTAAGGGAGTCAATACATAGGCCAGAATCATCAGCTAAAGAGGTTTGTTTAGATAAATTTTTAGCACTTCTAGCTTTTATTAAAGCATTTTCTGTAAAACTTTCTCCATCTTCAATTGGCTCTTTATCAGAAAATTTTGAAATTGGTAATGCGCTTACACCAATATCATTTAACAGAATATTTATTTCTTTTACTTTTCCTAAATTATGACTAGCAATTATAATTTTTTTAGGTATTTGTATTTTATTTTTCATCGTTAATCACGCTATTTTGTAGTTCAAATAAAACAGTGCTTTCATTAATTGCTAAATCAATCATATTGTTTAATTGCTCTTTATTAAAATTACCTTTTTCTGCTGTTGCCTGAACCTCTATTAGGTTGTTAGATTTTGAAATAATAAAATTAGCATCTGTTTCTGCTTCGCTATCTTCAATATAATCTAAATCTATAACTTCCATGCCTTTATATATGCCACATGAGATTGCAGAAATTTGATCAACTATAGGATTTTCTTTTAAAATTTTCTTTTTTAATAATATTTGTATAAGTAAGCTTAAAGCAATCCACCCTCCAGTAATAGAGGCTGTTCTTGTGCCGCCATCTGCATTTATGACATCACAATCTATTTTTATTTGTAGTTCTTTAAGTTTTTTTAAATCTAAGGCTGCTCTTAAAGAACGGCCTATTAGTCTTTGAATTTCTTGTGTCCGGCCACTTTGTTTCCCTCTTGTAGCTTCTCTATCATTTCTAGTATCTGTGGATGCGGGCAGCATACCATATTCTGCAGTTAACCAACCTTTACCAGACCCCTTTAACCACATTGGAACTCTTTTATCTAAGGAAGCTGTGCATATAACACTTGTTTCTCCAACATTTATTAAACAGGAAGCATCAGCATTTTTAATATAATTTTTTTTAATATTAACAATTCGTGATTGATTATGATTTCTTTCTGATGGCCTTTTTATTAATTTATTATTCATTTATTATTTCCTATTTAAATACTATATTATATTACTAATATATATAGAGAGTATATTTAATTGAATAACTATAAAAATAATAATATTTTGCTTTCATCATTAGATAGTAGATCTAGAAAAATTTTTCAATATATAGTAGAATCTTATCTAGAAACAGGAAACCCTGTAGGTTCAAATACGCTATCAAAAAAAATATCTCCATCCTTGGCTTCCGCCACGATTCGAAGTGTAATGTCTAATTTAGAAGGTTTAAATTTATTAAAGTCGCCACATGTATCTGCTGGGCGACTTCCTACCGAAAGTGGACTACAACTTTTTGTAGATGGTTTATTACAGATAGGAGATATCTCTAGTGAGGAAAAGAAGAATATAGAGGCATTAAGCGCAGGCTCAGGAAAAAGCTTAAAAGATATTTTAAGTGAGACCTCTAATGCCCTTTCAGGGTTATCTAATTGTGTTAGTTTGGTTATGGCACCAACAGTTGAAAGGGCGATAAAGCATATAGAGTTTGTTCCTATAGATACAAATAGGGCATTAGTTGTTATTGTTGATAAGTTAGGACTAGTAGAAAACAGGTTAATAGAGATCCCAAAGGGAGCGCCTGTATCAAATTTAATTGAAGCGTCAAATTTTTTAAATTCTAGAATTTCTGGCAACACCCTTGAAGAGGCCAAAACTATAATTGAAGAAGAGTTAGTAAATCATAGGAAAGAAATAGATTTAATATCTGAGAAGGTAATAACTGCAGGGCTTGCTATTAAGAGCGCTAATACAAACCATCCTTCTTTAATTCTGACAGGAAAGAATAATATTTATAATGATATAAATACACAAGAAGACTTTAAAAAAATAAATGAATTATTTGAAAAAATAGAACAAGGTAAAACATTATCAGAATTATTAAAAAACTCAGTATCAGGCACAGGGGTGCATGTCTTTATAGGAGCAGATAATAAACTATTCGATTATTCTGGTTGTTCTATGATACTTGCACCTATTAAAGCTAAAAGCACTATTAATAAAACTAAAACATTAGGAGCTATAGGTGTTATTGGCCCTATGAGAGTAAACTATGGAAGAATTATTCCTATGGTAGATTTTACTGCGCAGGCAATTTCAAAATTATTTAAATAATTACTTGTATATGAGAGATAGAATGACAATATCTAATTTATATTAAATAGGAGCTAGTATGACAAAAAAGACTAAAGGTGAAGAGATTAAAGAAAAATTTAAAAATATTGAAGAGGATAGCAAAATAAAAGCTTCCGCTGATGATTCTATTATACAAAAGGATAGTGAAGTAGAAGAATTAGCTAATGAAGAATCTTCAGAGGAAGTTTTGTCTGAAGTAGATAAGTTAAAAGAAGAGCTTGCAGAAGCTGAAGATGCAAAGTTGAGAGCATTAGCTGAAGTCCAAAATATGAGAAGAAGAATGGAAAAAGAAAAGCAAGAAAATGCAAGATATGGATCTTCTAATTTGGCTAGAGGTTTATTAACTGTGCTAGATAACTTTGATAGAGCCGTAACTGCTTCACCTAAAGAAGTAGAAGACAAAAAAGATATAGAAAAAAATTATTTATCGCTGCATCAAGGAATAGAATTAACGCTTAAAGATATTTCTGCTGTATTTAAACAAAATGGAATAGAAATAATTAGTCCTAGTAAAGGAGATTCTTTTGATCATAATTTTCACCAAGCAATGCTAGAGGTTCCTACAGATGAATATGAACCAGGGATGTTATGTGAAGTTTTACAGCCTGGATACAAAATCTATGATAGATTATTAAGGCCGGCTATGGTTGGCGTAAGCAAAGAATTAGTTAAAGAAAAATAAACTATAGGTAGTATTTATGGACATTTTAAAACTAGGCGATAATTCGTTTCAAATGCCTTTAAATGCATCATGGAATGTTACGTATTATGAAGAAGATAGCTCAAAGGCAGAAATTAGGTTTAACACAGGTAAATACCCTGTTTTAGGCTTAAAGATTCTGAGTATAGATGATCCAAAATATAATAAAAATTCTAAACTAAAAGAGCATTTGTTTGATCCAATTCTTCTTGAAACACATCCAGACTTAGAAATTAAAACTAGTAATGATGAGATTTATGGATTGGAATATGAGGCTAATCTGGAATCGGGAGAAAAAGTAAAAGTATGGAGAAAAGCTAAAATAGTTGGATCTAGAACAGTTAGGTTGATTACATTAGCTTTGTCTTGGACGTCGAACCCCTCCTCTGATAAGGCGGTAAAAACAATATTAGTAGATATAGAAAATCATTTAGAAAAATGTTCTTTTATAGATAGTGAGACGGAGTTAGATAAAGAAGCTAAAGCTGCAGGAAGAGTATCTAGATTAAAACTAGAAAAAATTACTCCATGGAAAGACTGTAGCTTTTTAATGCCATCAACATGGCCAACTGAAATAGATAAAGATAAAAAAAGTTTGATAAGTAGGGTCACTGGATATGAAGAAGCTATGCTTTTTTTAAATTGTGATGAGATAAACCTTCCAAAAGAGACTAAAATAACTATAGAATATATGCAGCACACAGCATCATCTTTAGGAGCTGATGAAAATATTAAAGATATTTCGCTGCATTCAACAGAAGAAAATGTTTATTTAATTTCTTGTTTTAAGTCAGAAAAAGACGGAGATACAGGGGTTATTATAAACAATTATTTTTGGCATATTTTTGCACCAAAAGGTAATGCTCTTCACCGTTTACATTTTACATATGTTTTTCCAGGTACAGGTGATAAATTTTTACATAGCTTAGTTGATGTGTTGGGAAATAATATTAAAAATATTAATTTAGGCTAAACTTTTTTAAGTTAAAGGCTTGTGTTTTAATTTTTAATCCCCATATGTCTTTTGCACAGTTTTAACAATATATAAAGAAAGAAGAATGTAATGAGTAAAGTAATTGGAATTGATTTAGGAACTACTAATAGTTGTGTTGCCGTTATGGAAGGTGGTAATGCTAAAGTAATAGAAAATGCGGAAGGTGCTAGAACAACACCATCTATAGTTGCATTTACAGAAAATGGAGAAACATTAGTAGGTCAAGCAGCAAAAAGACAAGCTGTTACCAATCCAGAAAACACATTATTTGCTATTAAACGGTTAATTGGAAGACCTTTTTCTGATGATAAAGTTACTCAAGATAAAGATATGGTTCCTTATAATATTATTAAGTCAGAAAGCGGAGATGCTTGGGTCAATGCAGCAGGAAAAGATTATGCTCCAAGTCAAGTGAGTGGGTTTATTTTACAAAAAATGAAAGAAACAGCAGAAGCTCATTTAGGTCATGATGTAACACAAGCAGTAATTACTGTTCCTGCTTATTTTAATGATGCGCAGCGTCAGGCCACTAAAGATGCAGGAAAAATAGCTGGATTAGAAGTTTTAAGAATTATTAATGAACCAACAGCAGCGAGTTTATCATATGGTTTGGATAAGAAGGAATCCGGAACTATTGTTGTGTATGATTTAGGGGGGGGAACATTTGATGTTTCTGTTCTTGAAATTGGTGATGGAGTTTTTGAAGTTAAGTCTACAAATGGCGATACCTTTTTAGGCGGAGAAGATTTTGATAATAATATTGTTCAATACTTAATAGAAGAATTTAAGAAAGATAGTGGTATAGATTTAAAATCAGATAAACTAGCATTGCAAAGATTAAAAGAGGCTGCTGAAAAAGCTAAAATCGAACTTTCTTCTGCTACGCAAACCGATGTAAACTTGCCTTTTATTACTGCAGATGCATCAGGTCCTAAGCATCTAACTCTTAAATTTACTAGAGCAAAACTTGAGAGCTTAGTTGAAGATTTTATAAAAAGAACTATTGAGCCCTGTAAGTCAGCATTAAAGGATGCCGGCGTTACAGCAAGTGAAATAGATGAAGTGGTTTTAGTTGGAGGCATGACACGTATGCCAAAGATTATAGAAACAGTTAAAGAGTTTTTTGGTAAGGAGCCGAATAAAGGTGTAAATCCTGATGAGTGCGTTGCATTAGGAGCAGCAATACAAGGAGCAGTGTTAGCAGGTGATGTTAAAGATGTTTTATTATTAGATGTTACACCTCTATCCTTGGGAATAGAAACATTAGGAGGAGTTTTTACCAGACTTATAGAGAGAAATACAACTATACCAACAAGAAAAAGTCAGACCTTTTCTACTGCTGAAGATAATCAGACAGCTGTTACTATTAGAGTTTTTCAAGGAGAGAGAGAAATGGCTGTAGACAATAAAATGCTTGGAAACTTCGACTTAGTGGGTATTCCTCCTGCATCTAGGGGTACACCGCAAATTGAAGTAACTTTTGATATAGATGCTAATGGCATAGTAAATGTCGCTGCTAAAGATAAGGCTACAAATAAAGAACAAAAGATAAAAATACAAGCTTCTGGAGGGCTTTCAGATGCAGATATAGATAATATGGTTAAAGATGCAGAATCTCATGCAGATGAAGATAAGAAGAAAAAAGAATCTATAGAAGCTAGAAATCAGGCAGATGCGCTAGTGTATTCTACAGAGAAAAGTATGAAGGAACATGGAGAAAAACTTCCTGCAGAGGATAAGGATAAAATAGAGGAGGCTTTGAAGGAGTTAAAAGAAACCCTCTCTAATGAAAAGGCGACAAGTGAAGAAATAAACTCAAAAGTTGAACCTTTAAATACTGCAGCTATGAAGTTAGGAGAAATGATGTATAAAGAAAGTCAAGAACAAGCTGCTAAAGATGGCTCAGCTGAAGAGAATAATAAACCTTCTGAAGAGGCAGATGTTGTGGATGCTGATTTTGAAGAAGTTAAACCAAATGAAGAAGAAGTTAAATCAAATGAAAATGACGAGAAAGCTGCTGATAAGTAATTAAAAGCGTATTTCTTTTAAAAATATAGGTAAAATAAGATGCGTGATTACTATGAAATCCTTGGAGCAGAAAGGGATACTTCCGATTCAGAACTAAAAAAGAAATATAGAAAGCTTGCTATGCAGTATCACCCAGATAAGAATCCAGGGGATGAGGAAGCAGAATCTAAATTTAGAGAAATAGGACAGGCCTATGATGTTCTAAAAGATCCAGAAAAAAAAGCTGCTTATGATCGTTACGGACATGCAGCTTTTGAAGGAAATTCGGCAGGTCCAGGAGGTCCAGGAGGAGGCGCAGGCGCAGGAGGATTCTCAGATATCTTTGAAGATCTATTTGGAGATTTTACTGGAGGTGGAGGAAGACAAGCGCAAAGAGGAGCAGACCTTAGATATAATCTAGATTTAGATTTTAAAGATTCTTATTCTGGACTTAAAAAAGATATAAAAATAAGCACTTATGTTAGTTGTTCAGGATGTAAAGGTTCAGGAGGGGAAGCCGGTTCTAAACCTATGACTTGTGGAACATGTAATGGAGCCGGAAAAGTTAGGTCTAGCCAAGGCTTCTTTATGGTGGAAAGAGCCTGCCCAAAATGTGGAGGAAGCGGTCAAATAATAAGCAACCCATGTAGGCCCTGTGGTGGAGAAGGCAGAGTTCAAAGAGAGAAAACTATTAATGTAAATATTCCAGCAGGCGTAGATGATGGAACTAGAATAAGAGTTTCTGGTGAGGGAGAGGCAGGTCCTCTTGGCTCAGCAAATGGAGATTTATACTTATTTGTCCAATTAAAGGCGCATTCCTTATTTAATAGGGATGGATCCGATTTATTGCTTGAAGCAAAGATTCCCATGACACTTGCAGCATTAGGAGGCTCTGTTGATGTTCCAACGCCAGAAGGCGGCAAAGTTAGAGTTACAGTTCCTGCAGGAACTCAGTCCGGTCATAGGTTTAGATTAAGAGGTAAAGGTATGCCTGTTGTCAATAGATCTAACAAAGGAGATTTATATGTTGATGTTTATACAGAAATACCAGTATCTTTAAATAAAAAACAAAGGAAAGTATTAGAAGAACTACAAAAACTAGAAGAAGCTTCCAATAACCCAGAGAGTAATAATTTTATCAATAAGGTAAAAAATATAAGGCAATAAAAATATGTCATTAATAAAAGTAGGAATATGCGGCGCCTCTGGAAAAATGGGAAAAGTTCTTATTAAGGCCGTAACACTTAATAATGAAATGGAGCTTGTTGGAGCTTTAGAACATGTAGATAATTCAAATATAGGACAAGATGCTGGTATAATTGCAAATATAGAATCTGTCGGCGTTAATATAACTTCTGATTCTAAAGACTTTTTTAAAAGATGCGATGCAGTAATCGACTTTTCTTTTGCAGGAGCTGTTATAGAAAATATTACTAATGCTTCTCAAAACAATTGTGCCTATGTACTTGGTACAACAGGCTTGGAAGAAGAGCAGGTTGTCCAAATAAAAGAACTTTCAAAAAAAATACCAATTATGAGTGCCGCTAATATGAGTATAGGTGTGAACATAACTTTACATTATGCAGAGTTACTAGCTCAGAGTTTAGATGAAGAATATGACATTGAAGTACATGAAATGCATCATAAAGATAAATTAGATTCTCCGTCTGGAACAGCCCTGGCTTTAGGTAAAGCTTTAGCTAAGGGCAGAAAAGCAAATCTTGAAGAAAAAACTATTAAACCTAGGTGGGGTATTCAACAAGCAAGAAAAAAAGGGGATATTGGTTTTTCAACGCAAAGAGGCGGGGATGTTATAGGTGACCATGTAGTTACTTTTGCTGGGAATGGTGAAAGAGTAGAGATAGGGCACAAAGCATCTAATAGAGATATTTTTGCAAATGGCGCTTTAAAAGCTTTGTTATGGTTAAATAGTAAATCAGCCGGACACTATAATATGAAAGATGTATTAGGTCTTAGTTAACACTATATTGATTTTTCCATTCTCTTAAGCCAGATTTAATTTTTCCTGCTAGTTTTAGCCTTTCTTCTGGTATCAGATAATTTGCTAGAATTATTTTTTTGCCGTGAGAAGAGACAATAAGAGTGTCTTCATTTTCATATATTTTTTCAATTTTAACTTGAACCCAAGTAGGCTCCAGTTCTATTTTTTTTATTATTTTATTCTTCTTTTTGAATAAGATATTAAGTTTTTCACTATCTAATATTATATGTTCATAAAACTTATTTTTATAAAATAAAATTTTAAAAGCTATATATATTAATAATATTTCAAAACCCATAAAACCTAAAACGGGCCACGCACCTAGAACGTAAAAAGAAATTGCGATATAGGATGCAGGGATAGTAATAAAAAACATTAAAATATATAAACCTCTCGTTGTTAGCGATTGATTACGATATATTTTGATATCTAAATAATATTTCATATTATAAAACTAGGGTTAAAATATGTTTTTGCAAATAGATTATTATAAGAATTAATTTTATTTATAAGAGCACTAATAATAATTATTTAATCTGCAATTGGACCATTAAAACCTTTTAAATTTAAAGTATGCAGCATAAGTATTGTAATGAAAGGTGCGGCAAATAAATTTATCAAAGGTATAAAAAATAATAAAGCTCCTAGTGTTCCAAAAAACCAACAAGGCCAGAATAAATTATTTCTTACTTCTTTTGTTTTTGCAAAAGTCATTTTCCTTAGCCCAATTGCCTCTGTATACTCTTTAGAAATTAAATAGCCTGTTATTAAAATATTTGCAGGAATCCAGAATAATGAGCTTCCCCAAAAAATAGCAACTGGAAATATAATAATATTTATTAGCAGAGACCAGCCTAGAAGTTTAATGCCGGCAAAAACCATTGTTGCAATTTTTATATTTTCTTCTTGGCTTATTTCAGGATAATACTTTCTTTCAATCTGACCCATAATTTTATCTTGAAAGAGGGCAAATATAATTGTTGAAATAGGAACAAACAAGATAGTCGACCCCCATAAGGCAGCAAGAGTAGCCCCATAAAGTAAAAAATCACCTAAAAAAGGAATTCCTGTATCAAGCCAATCTTTAACATAGTAAACTATAGAAAAAGTTAGAGAGGCGAGCACTATGAGTGTTACTATAGTAGTATATAGAACCCATTTAAAAACTTTAGGCTCAAACAAATTTTTTAACGATAAAAGAAGTATATAGATTATATAATACTGACTTTTTGATTTTTGCAAAATAACTAGCCTGGTTCTATAGGGGTAATATTGTAATTATTTGTATATTTTTGAAATGCATTACCAAAGCTTACAAGTAAGGACTCATTTCGCCTTTTCGCGACAATTTGTATGCCAATAGGTAAATTATTCTCTGTTTTTACACAGGGCACAGCTAAAGAAGGGCACCCAGTTAGGGATATAGCAGCAGCTGTCATAAGCCAACTTACATAGTTATCAAAGCACTTATTTTCAACTTTTTTAGGCCAATGCTCTTTTATACTAAAAGGAGAAACCATTGATGCGGGAGAAATAAAAAGGTCATAATTTTCAAAAAAGTCATTAGAATTTTTCACTAGCTCTCCTCTTGATAATTGAGCTTTACTGATTTGTTCTTCTGTTAAAGCAAGCCCTTTTTCTATATTAAGCCTTAAGTCTTCTTTCATAATATTTTTATGCAAAGAATATAATTCTCTTTTATCTGTTGCTAGCATATGAGCTCTTAAAATCTGAAATGTCTCTTCTGCGTTTGATAAATCTGGACAAACCCTTTCTACATTGTGGCCCATATCTAGTAAAAAATTTTCTGCCTTATTAATCGCTTCACGAACCTCGGGAGCGCACGCAAGAAAACCATAGTCATCACTTATTCCAATATTTAATTTAGGTACATTTTCGTTTAAAGCCTTCTGATAAGATCCTTGAGGGGCGCTTACTGAGAGAGGGTCTCTCGAATCTAAACCAGACATTGTATCCAAAAACAAAGCAATATCTTCTACAGTTCTAGCCATAGGGCCATCTACAGAGAGCCCATTAAAAGGAAGATTCTGTGGCCCATGTGCAATAGTTCCTGCTGTAGGCCTTAATCCTACAACACCACAAAAACTAGCGGGATTTCTTAAAGACCCTCCAAGATCAGAGCCTGTTCCAAGCCAAGCAGCACCAGAAGCTAGAGCCGAGGCTGTTCCACCAGAAGAGCCACCTGCAGTATAATCTAAATTCCATGGGTTAGGAGTAGCGCCAAATACCTTATTAAAAGTTTGTGATCCTGCTCCAAATTCAGGGGTATTAGTTTTACCTATTACTATTCCTCCCATTTGTTCTATTCTTTCAACTAGAAAATCAGAGCTCTCAGGAATATTATTTTCGTATATTTGTGAGCCATATGTGGTTCTCACATCTTTAACATTAGTTAAATCTTTAATTACTACTGGTAAGCCATGTAAATAACCAGGATGATCTTTATTTATAGTATTAAGATTTTTAATCTGCTTTCGAGCCCTATCTTCACATACAGTAATGACAGCATTAATACTATTATGTGTTTCTTCTATTCTTTTTAGGTTACTATTGAGAGCATCCTCAGGAGAAATTTCATTATTTTTTAATAAAGATACAACATCAGTTGCACTTTTTTTCCATAAATCATTATCTGATGAAGTCATTTAAAAATTCCTTTTTTATTACAAATATGGCATCTCCTATATAACAATAAATATACTTTAGTAATTATAAAATTAAAAAGGAATTATAATGTCTGTAGAAAAAAAAATTGATGTTTTAGGCATAGGAAATGCAATAATAGACGTGATTGCAAATGCTGATGATGCATTCTTATCAAACCATAATCTTAATAAAGGGTCTATGACATTAGTCGATGAGACAGTATCAAAGAATATTTATGCATCGATGGAAAATAAAGTTCAAATGTCAGGTGGGTCAGCAGCAAATACTATATTTGGAATCTCTCAGCTGGGATGTAAAAGCGCATTTATAGGAAAAAGATCAAATGACGAACTTGGAAATATTTTTCATGCAGATTTAGCAAATTCCGACATTGACTTTACAACTAGGCCCTTAGATACTGGAGAGCCTTCAGCAAGATGTTTAATTTTAGTAACTTCCGATGCGGAGAGAACTATGGCAACATTTTTGGGGTCTTCTAGCAAATTAACACTTGAAGATATTAATGAAGAGCAAATAGCATCTTCAAAAATTGTTTACTTAGAAGGATATTTATTTGATCCTGAAGAGGCCCAAGAAGCATTTCAAAAAGCAGCCGAATATGCGAGAATGCATAATTCGAAAGTTGCATTTACATTATCTGATGCTTTCTGTGTAGAAAGGCACAGAGAAAACATGAAAGATTTTGTAAAAAATAATGTAGATATTTTATTTTGTAATGAAGGAGAGATAAAGTCTTTATATGAGACGGATATACTAGAAGATGCTTATAAACTACTTAAAGAAGATGTAGCTATAGGAGTAGTGACACAAGGAGACAAAGGGGCTGCAATTATAGAGCAGAAAGCTATTCATAAAATTGAGGCATTTTCTACAAAAGTAATAGATACGACAGGAGCCGGAGATTTTTTTGCGGCCGGTTTTTTAGCAGGTTTATCTAAGAACTTAGATATAATGAAGGCGGGAGTTATGGGGGCCGCTTGCTCTGCTGAGATTATTTCGCATTATGGTGGCAGACCAGAAAATAACTTAAAACAATATATAAAGAATAAAGCAGGGCTTATACTTTAAGCCCTGCATAAATTAAAAACTTATTGATTACTTAATATAACCAAGCTCTTTCCAGTCTTTATAGTTTGCTCTAAAGTCCTTTAGGGATGCCCAGACTTTAGCAAAATCTTCGTCAGATTCAACTAGTTCAGCAGCTACTTCATCCCATCCCTTTTGGAAAACAGCCAACATTTCTGGTGACCAAGTATGCAATGTTACGCCTTTTTCTTGTAAAGTTTTAAGCGCTGGCCCTTGAATACCTTCTCCTTCAGCTATAGCATGGCGAAAATTATCTCCACATGCAGCTTCAATTTGAGCTTGTTGTGTTTCTGATAGTGCATTCCATTTATCAAGATTTATCATAAGCTCCATAAATGTTGATTGTTGATGCCAACCTGGAAAATAATAATGCTTTGCAACTTGGTAAAAACCTAATTCAAGATCAATAGCAGGCATTGAGAATTCAGTAGAATCTATAGCTCCCAGCTCTAATGCTGGATAAATATCACCGGCTGATAAAAGCTGAGTAGATACACCCACCTTTTCCATTACTTTAGCGCCTAGACCAAAAAAGCGCATTTTCAAACCTTTTAAATCTTCTGGCCCTTTAATTTCTTCCTTAAACCACCCAGAGGCTTCTGGAGGAATGATTCCACAAAGCATGCCTTTTATATTATGTCTTGCGTAAAGCTCTTCATAGAACTCTTTGCCTCCACCAAAAAACACCCATGACATATATTCATTAGATGGTGGGCCAAATGGTACGGAAGAAAAAAGTTGTAAAGCTGGAACTTTACCTGCCCAGTAACCCGGGGTTCCCCAACCAGCATCTACGCCACCAGTTGATACCGCATCAAAAATTTCTAATGCTGGAACAAGAGCGCCAGGTTCAAAAAACTTTATAGTAACATTTCCACCAGATATTTTTGACACTTCATTTTGTAAACGAACACCTAGCGTTCCAATTTGTACTAAAGATCCTGGAAAAGTACTTGCCATTTTCCATTTAACTTTTTTAACTTTTTCAACTGCTGCCCCTGTTTCTTCTTTTTGTCCACAGCCAACCAATAATCCTGTTGTAAGCATTAATGCTATTAATAATAATTTTCTCATAAATTTCCCTTTTCGAAGCTAAGATTTAAAACCATATTTAAATATATAAACTTTTAATTAAAGTCTATTTATATAAAGTATAGTTTATGAATTACATATATAAAACAGTTCTATCTAAATTAGGGCCATATAACAAATATAATATTTTAGCATTTATTCCATTAGGGTTTTGTGCAGGCCTTCCTTTGCCATTAATTGGTGCAACAATGTCTGCCCGCTTAATGGATTCTGGTTTAAGCTTAACTTCTATTGGGCTTTTTGCTTTAGCTGGAACCCCGTATGCTTTAAAATTTTTATGGTCTCCTCTAATCGATACTATAAAAATTCCTTTTCTAAATAATTTATTAGGAAAAAGAAGAAGTTGGTTATTACTTACTCAGATAATTCTTTTTATTTTATTTTTTATAATTTCAACTATAGACCCTATGAAAGACCTGTATATGCTTGCAGTTCTTGTTTGTAGCGCAGCTTTTATTTCTGCCACTCAAGATATAGCACTAGATGCCTATAGAATAGAGCTTCACCCCGATAAAGATTTAGCAGCTGGAATAGCAACATACGTTTTGGGCTATAGAATAGCTCTAATAGTAGCTGGAGCTGGAGCATTATATTTAGCAGAATTTTTATCATGGCATGTAGCTTTTAAAATCATGTCTCTATGCTTTTTGATAGGCCCAATAATTTTAATATTTTTGCCTAATAATAGTGTGATTGATAATAGTGATAGAAATGTAGCCAGTATCCCTAACTTTTTGCAATGGATTAAAAAAGCAGTTTTAGACCCTTTTATAGAGTTTTCACAAAGGCAATCATGGGTATGGATATTAATATTTATAGCAATTTATAAATTAGGTGACGCTTTAGCTGGAAATATGACCACGCCTTTTTTACTAGATATTGGTTTTTCAAAAATTCAAATTGCTAATATTGTTAAAGTAATAGGCTTAGCAGCAACTTTAATAGGATTATTCCTAGGAGGCCTATTAGTTGCAAAATATAATATAATTTCTGTTTTATTTGTTGGAGGATTCCTTCAAATGTTTTCAAATCTATTCTTTGCTTTTCAAGGAATTGTTGGTGTTAATACAAACTTTTTAATGCTTACAATATCAATTGAAAATTTAGCCGGGGGAATTGGGACGGCTGCCTTTCTTGCATATTTATCAAAGCTTGTAGACCCTAGATATATTGCTACACAATTTGCTCTTTTGACGTCTTTTATGGCTTTATCACGAACACAGCTGTCGGCACCCGCAGGATGGATGGTAGAGGGAATTGGATGGAATGCTTTATTTTCTTTTCATAACTTAGAACATATAGATTGGATTTGCTTTTTTACTTTAACGGTTATATTGGCAATTCCAGCACTTTTAATTTTAAAGAGGGCGACAAAATAAAAAGGACTCTAAGAATAGAGCCCTTTTTGTTCTGAGGAGATTATTTTTTAAAATTTATATTGGAAACGCATGCCATAAATATCGGTGCTTGCACCTCCGCCATTTAAAGAAGCTGAAGTGGCTCCCACATTTTGAGCTGCTTTATTATTCATGATAGATCTAATATAATTAGCTTTAATCATAGCATTACTATTAATGTACCAATTTAAGCCTAATGTGTAATTATCCATAACTCCACCTAATATCTCAGATGAACCTCTATCATCCATATCTACATGAGAATAACGTGCAGCTACTTCCCATACACCAGACCCCTTATTAGGCCATTTCGATTCAACTTTTGGAGCTTTAAATGCAGCTTTTTTAATAGAATATCTCTTTTTACCATTTAAAACATAACCCATAGATAAAGTAGATGAGTCTGCATTATAATCGGCTACTTCAGCACCATCTAAACCGCTTCTGAAAGCAGTATAAGCTGTGTATTCACCTAATGCCCATAATTGTCCACCTTGACCTAAATAAGCTGCTTCTAAACCATAATGTTGAGCGCCTTCACAAACATTATTACCAGAATGAATAGATGAAGTTTTTAATGGTTTTGCGTCACTGACATTTAATTCAGCCCTATACTCTAATTTACATAAAGAAGCTGCATAACCGCCACCAAAATCTACTGTTGCAGCCCATGCACCTAAATGTACCACTTCGGTTTTAGACAATACAGGAGCAAATGCCGCCCTTATAGTATTAAGCTTGTTTCCATCTTTATTATCTATTTTATTTTCTGGACCAAAACCATGCGCTACGCCAAAAAAGTATCCTAAATTTTTATCATAAGTAGTAAACCTTATAGCAGGTCTTTTAGGCCCAAATTGCTTATCACTAAAAATATCAATGGCTACTGAACGTTCTATAAAAGAAAGATCATTAGAGGACATTGCTTCTTCAAAATACATTGGCATTTTTAATTTACCAACTGACAGTTTCATAGCCTTAGTTGGATGATAGGAAAAGTGCATTTCATCAATGCTAGTTTGATCTCCAATATCTGAAGCAGCCTTAGCTGAAGCGCCTTTATCAATGGTAGCAGTAAAACTAAAGTCATCTGCTTTGCCTTTAAATCCTAGTCTTGCTCTTCTTATATTGGTTCCTGAACCATAAACATCTTGATCTTTAACTTCACCATAATAGCCTACATCCCAATGCATACGGCCATGCACCTTAAAAGATTTATTACCATGTTTTACAGAAAACCCAGGGCCAACTTTAAACTTAGGTGCATCATTAGAAGCTTCTTGTTTCTTATTTACAACTTTCATTTTAATGGTTAAATCTTGAATTTGATTCTGTAATTCATCTACTTGCTTTTGTAAGGCATCAGCATCTTGCGAAAAAGCATTATGATTTACTAAAATCATTCCGAATAGTATTGTTATAAAAATATTTAATTTTTTCATTTTCTTTTCCATACATTAAATTAAAAAACATCTAAGTGGAAAGTAGCAATCAAATATTAAAAAAATTTGTCATTAATATGACAATTATATTACACTATATTTTAAATATATATTGTGCGCTAATTACTATATTAAGCATTTGCCTCTAATGAATATCCAGCATCTCTTACAGTTCTAATAATATTTATTTCATTATTTGCATTAATAGCTTTACGTAACCGTCTTATATGTACATCTACTGTTCTCGGTTCAACATAAATATTTTCACCCCAAATTTTATCTAATAATTGATCTCTGCTAAAAACTCTGTGAGGTTGCTCGAGAAAGTTTTTTAGTAATTTAAATTCTTTTGGTCCTAATTTGATCTTACGACCATTTCTTATAATATTATGAGCATCTAAATCCATTTCTATATCTGCATATTTAAGTTTTTTACTATTATTTTTTTCTATTCTTCTTAATAGTGCTTTCACTCTAGAACCAAGCTCTGCAGTTGAAAATGGTTTAGTAATATAGTCATCAGCCCCACTATCTAGNCCTAGAATTTTATCATTTTCTGTAATTTTTGCGGTTAGCATTATAATAGGAATATTTTTTATAATTTNATNTCGTCTTATATTTCTACATATTTCCAGGCCAGATACAGAAGGAAGCATCCAATCTAGTATAACTAAATCAGGTTTATTTTCTTTTAACATTTTTAATGCCTTTTCACCGTCATCAGTAGAAATAGTTTCGTAACCTTTTGCTTCGAGTGCATAAATAACTAAATTTCTTATATCTTTTTCATCTTCTACTATAAGGATTTTATGCTTCATTTTTTTTATTCCTGTTTAATCTTTATTAGACATATGCATATTTCTATCAGCCGTAAGAATGAAAGATATATCTTCAGCAATATTAGTGGCATGATCTCCAATCCGCTCTATATTTTTTATAGCAAATGATAAATGTGAAGCTGGCGTAGCAATTTTTTTATCATTATTCATAAGCTCTAAAAGTTGCTTAAATATTTTTGCGTATAGGTCGTCTATTAAATCATCTTTATCCCAAACTGTTCTTGCCATCTTCAAATCATTTTCTACATATGCATCTAAAGCTTCTCTAAGTACATTTTTTGTAATTATAGTATATTCTTCTAAGTCATACAGCTTATCGATTTTAGCGTATTGAGTTATAATTATAGCTCTTTTAGCTATATTTACAGCTAAATCTCCAACCCTCTCTAATTCTCTGGCAATTTGCATTGCCGCTAAAATATTTCTTAAGTCTAAAGAAATTGGTTGCCGTAAAGTAATAATTCTTTCTACATAATTTTGAATACTAATGTGTAATTCATCTATTTCGTTATCACCTTTAATTATTTTTATACAGTCTTTTGAGTCGTGCTTCAGGATACTGTCCAATGAAAGTTGTAATTGATTTTCAACTAGGCCAGCCATTTTGAGAATTGTATTTTTTAATTTAATTAAATCTTCTGAAAACGATTTTACTATATGTTCATGTTCATCTGACATTTTTAAACTCCATTTTTTATATACTAGCCAAANCTTCCCGTTATATAGTCTTGGGTCTTTTCTAATTTAGGGTTGGTAAATATCTGATCTGTAGGACCTAGTTCAATAAGTTTTCCGAGATGGAAAAAAGCAGTATTTTTAGAGACTCTTGCTGCTTGCTGCATATTATGAGTTACTATAATGATAGTAAATTCTTTTTTTAATTCGTCCATCAGCTCCTCAATATTTGCAGTCGCTATTGGGTCAAGAGCGGAGCAAGGCTCATCCATAAGAATTATTTCAGGTCTTACGGCGATTGCTCTGGCTATACAAAGGCGTTGTTGTTGCCCTCCCGATAAACCATTTCCTGGTTGATTTAATCTATCTTTGACTTCCTCCCATAAGCCTGCTTGCTTTAAACTGTTCTCTACTATCTCTTCTAGTTCTAATTTATTATTTGCCATTCCGTGTATTTTGGGGCCATAGGCAACATTATCAAAAATTGACTTTGGGAATGGATTTGCTTTTTGAAACACCATACCTATTTTAGTTCTCAGCTGCACGACATCTATTTCAGGGTTATTAACATTAGCATCATCGATGTTTATGTTTCCCTTTACAACACAATTTTCTATTGTGTCATTCATACGGTTAAAACATCTTAGTAAAGTTGATTTTCCGCACCCAGATGGCCCAATTAATGCAGTAGTTTCTTTCGCATTAATTGATATGCTTACATCAAATAAAGCCTGTTTTTCGCCATAGAAAACACATAGATCTTTAGTTATTATTTTTATATTATCATTTTTTTTCATATCATTACCACCTTACTTCAAATTTTCTCCGCAACCAAGTTGCTAGACTATTCATTATAATTAAAAATAAAACTAAAACAATAATAGCGGCAGATGTTTTTTCTACAAAACCTCTTTCGGGACTATCTGCCCATAAATATATTTGTGCGGGCAGGACTGTTGCTGGATCAAAAATGGATGCAGGCACCTCTACGATAAAAGCAACCATTCCCATTAATAGTAAGGGTGCTGTTTCTCCAAGTGCTCTAGCCATCCCAATAATAGTTCCTGTAAACATTCCTGGTGCTGCGCTTGGAACGACATGGTTAAATACAGCTTGCATTTTGCTGGCTCCTAATCCTAATGCGGCGTCTCTTATGGTTGGAGGAACGGCTTTTAAAGAAGCTCTTGAGGAAATTATTACAGTAGGAAGAGTCATTAGAGTTAAAACTAATCCACCTGTTAAGGGAATAGACCTTGGAAGACCAAAAAAATTTAAAAATATAGCTAGACCTAGGAGACCAAAAATTATAGATGGTACTGCTGCTAGATTATTAATGTTTATTTCAATAAAATAT
>JGI20158J14315_10000597_pt1 | contig 27026 bp, 23 predicted proteins | sample COG_08_FD_14315 | JGI IMG/M metagenome (IMG submission 14315)
GGTAAAATGGGGTGGCTCCTCCATTTGTTGATGTTAATTCCGGTGCACTAAATGTAACTGCATCCACCTCGGTTGCAATTGTGTTCGTATGCTGAGAAACGCCCGCCTCTGTTTCCCAAATGTTGTAGTAGAACCCAGATAAAGGTATCGACAACCAGTAAATGAGTTCATCTTGCAGATAGGTCACTTTTGATCCATCAAGTTGACATGACCCTCCACTTCCTTCAAACTCCAACCCCATTTCAAGGGCATAGTCTCTACACTCGTCTAAAGTTAAGTCTGTGCCTACTTGACTATACTCGATCTTTCCTAACGTGCATGGAGTCTTCTGGATGCACTTTAATGTACCCCCCCCTGCATACGAACACGGCCCAGTCGTTAAATCTCGATTGTATCTGACAGCTGAGCCATATTTGACACATCCGCGTGGATATGAGGCACCAAAGTATCCATTTGTGTGACCGTTCCATGTAAACCCATTTTCAGCCGCATACGCTTGACACTCGGCTTCACTCACGCTCAGATCAGGCATTCCCGAGGTCACAAACGAGATTTTAGTCTCAGTTGGGCTTAATAGTGAATTGGGTCCTAGCGTCTTTTTATTCTGTTGGATGCATGTTGATTTGTAGATGCCAGAATGTACTATCCCACATTGTACTGATACGTCCCGAGTATTGTAATAAAATAAATTCGTCGGTAATTGATGAAAACACCCACTCGGGTTACCTGTCTCGGATATGCTAGCAAAAGGTCGACTCTTCGATACAGCATATGCCTGACATTCCGCTTCGCTCACGCTTAGATCCGGCGTTCCAGAAGTTTTTTCATAAAAGTCTAATATTAAAACCTCCTTATCAAATGTTCTCACCTTGCATGTGTTGTCAACTAGGGAGCATTCCGGGCCAGTCAACCCAAGCGGACATGCACATACATTATTTCGACAAACTCGGTCGGGGCGGCAGTCACGAGAGCTGAAACAGGTGCATGTGTCCGAATTTACGTGCTGCTTGACAGTGTCGAGCGTGTAAGTGTCTTTTAATTCATAATGGAAGTTCCTTTGGATGCAGGGGCGCGATATAGTTCCACAGTCGTGGCTATTAGTAGTATCCTCATTGAAGCTTACCCATGACGATGCGTCTATGTAGCATCCCCTAACTCTATCTGTAACCGTATGTGTTTGACCGTAATTCAAACCATTTGCAGCCGCATACGCTTGACATTGCGCTTCGGTGACGCTTAGATCGGGGGTTCCTGCCGCTTGCTCATAAAAGTTATTTATACACTTCTCTTTTTGCACCCCATCTGCAGCGTAAACACGGGCGTAGCTTCCTTCGAAACAGCCATCCATGTGATCGCACAGCATCTGCCCATATGCATCACGACAGGACCCTGTAAACGGTGCCACCGTACATGGGTTTGCATCGGCGCATGTCTTCAACGACGTCAAATACGCCTCGGCCCCACTGTTGGAAGGAGTATCCGAATCGTACAAGTAGAAATCAGTTCCAGACTGGGCTCTGTCAAATTTCGTATTCACGACAGTCAGGGCTGATGGCTTTTTCATCAATATATGATGTCCATTGTTAGTATCTGCTTCGTTCCCTTCAAATATACTCTCTCGTATGGTCCCAACAGCATTTGACTCTATCATCATACCACCACCACCATCATAACCATTCCCCAATGTCAGTCTATTGTTTCTTATCTGCGAACGCACTATATTAAAGGTCCCCCCGACTTGCTTAATTCCACCCCCAGCATACTCCCCTGTATTTTCGGCAATAATACTGTCTTCAATAAGTATGCTTCCTCCGTTGTTAAATATCCCGTTGATAGTATTCTCGACAATTTCCGAATGATATAGTTCAATCGCCCCTGCATCATTCCTAATAACAGCACTGGGTCCTGTATTTGCAAAAAATACGCAAAAAGAAGCATGCAAGGCGTTGTGTTCGCTGACATGGACGCTGCTTGCACCACCCGTCAGCTTCAAATATCTCAGCGTCAATATCGTGAATACCGATTCGTGATACCCTGAATTGACTGTAAAGTGTGGTGAGTTCGCACTGGCCGTAATCGTGCGCATTATATCGTCAGCACCATACAATGTCAGGTCACCTGTAACTGTCACTCCTCCTGCTCTCGTCATCGTGCAGTCGGAGCTGATTTTGTACGTTGTCCTCGTCTGAGGGTCAGCTGACGTGCAACTCCATTCTTGCACGGTTTCTGTACACCCCTCTGGTGGTAACAGACTCAATTGACCTTGGAAGTCGTCTACAAGACTCTGACCTGCAGGACAAATACCTACATCACACGTTATCCCATAATCTTTGTTATCATCCCGATTCGTACATGGATGATTGGGATGTCCAAGAGAATGATAACCGGTAAACGGTGCACCACCAAACGCACATGGTCTAAATGAAGTCCACAAATATTGGTTTTGATTGGCCAAATACCCGTAATCTGAATAGCATTGACTAGTATAGGAAAAGCATGGGCATTGTGCACGTGTTCTTTCAATCGTAGGACTTGCTGTTTTGCTATCAGAATCATAAAACCAGAAATCTTCTCCACCCCCACTGCTAACAAATTTCGTATTCCTAATAATTACTCTTGGAATCCCCCAAGAATACAATTTGTTTACGAAAATCTGTTTTCCGTTGTTAGACTGTGCTGTATTCCGATCAACTGTACTCTCCCCAATATAAAGCATAACATTTTGTTTTAAGTAGATACCACCACCACCATTGGATAGGCCTGTCCAAAACATTTGTGCATTTTGAGAAATGAGTGAACGCACGAAGTTGAGTTGGTTCCCTATTTGGTGGATTCCACCTCCATAATTAGCCTTGTTTTGACTAATAGTACTATCCTCGATATATGCGTCTGAATTCCAATTGGACACACCACCCCCCCCCGAGGCCTCACACTCTGTTATAGTAGAGTGGTATAAATAAAATCGAGCGAGACGGCCGTAAATAGCACCTCCATAGGTTGCTATACTATTATGAAAAGTACAATGAGTAGCGTGCAAGGTGCTGCCGGTGCCGTCAACGTAGATGGACCCACCCGACCTTGTTTCACTCCCGTATTCGATTGCACCACCCTGCATATTCCCACCCGTCAACTTCAACCATCTCAGCGTCAGCGTCAGACCCGAGTCGACCGTAAAGTGTCGCCTATCCCCGCTCGTCTTGGCCGTAATCGTCTTGAGAGTATCATCAGCACCGTACAAGGTAAGATCACCAGAGAGAGTCACCCCCGCGCTCGTCATCGTGCAATCGGAGCTGACTTCAAATGTCCCAGTCGACTCGGGTGACGCAGCCGTGCAGCTCCAACTTACAGGTATAAGTTCACATCCGTTACCGTAATTTGCTTGTCCCGATGGACACGCCGTGCAGACATTATTACTTATTTCACCCTTAACGACACACTCGAAATTGACATTACAAGCTGTGCCGGTCGGATGGGTATTGTACATGTATTTGTTCTGTGCCCCCCCAGCAACCAATTGTTTGAAACATCCGACGGGCCCCCCAGTAGTTGTACCAAACCAATCATCACCTGCAAAGGCCTGACATTCGCTACTTGTCAAAGTGGGATCGCCATCCCCTGTTTGCGTATGAAAGTAGCACCCGGTGCAAGAAGTCTCCATGTGCCCCGTGCTGCTCTGATAAGTATTCGCGGGACATGGTAAACATTGGTTTTTCTGGATGCAGTTATATGTACTATCACATGGATATGTGTTAACAGCAATATTATAATATACCAAGTTGCTGATATCAAAAAAACATCCGCTAGGTCGATTACTAACAAAATTTTGATTGCTACCCCCGCCACCAGCGCCGACGGATGCCGCATACGCTTGACACTCGGCTTCGCTCACGCTTAGATCAGGCGCTCCCGAGGTCACCTGTGCATATAGTTCATAATATTCTCCAACACCACACTGTAGGCAACTCGAACCGTCCGTAAAATAACCACTGGGGCAGACGACCTCACCGGGATCTTGCCCCCAGCATTGAATATCACCACTATCTTTAACGGAACACGTGCGATCCCGACTTGAGAATATTTTGACAATGTTTGTCAGACCCATGTCCTTGCGTTCTGTGATGTTGCTCTTCTGGATGCAGGCAAAATTGGAACTACAGGCACCGCCCAGATTGATATTGTACATGTATTTGTTCTGCCCCCCCCCAGCAGACAATTGTTTAAAACATCCAGCGGCATAAGAACCAGTACCATAAGAACCAGTATTAACTCTACCAAGCCAATCATCACCCGCATACGCTTGACATTCGGCTTCGCTCACGCTCATATCAGGCGCTTCCGAGGTCACTGTCACAAACCCCACCCCCCAGCACTCCACATGGTTTGCCGAGGTCACAATGCATACGGTATCGTCTTTCAAGGCAACGTCTCGAATTCCGGCAAGTGTGAGAATCTCTGTTGGGTACAGGAATGGACCAGTGTTATAAACAAGTGGGTATAGTCCATAGCCCCAGCAAGAGAGACCGGTCGGGGTAATTGCACACCCCCCAAGATTATTGGCTGCAACTTTCGTGACACTGTGCAGATTAATCTTTTGCGGTGACTCGTGGAGAACTTTATCATTCAGACCCAACTGACCAAGAGAATTGTCTGTGAATCCGGAAGGAGCCTTCTGGAGGCAGTAATAATTAGCATCACAGACTTTAGGCGACGCGGTAGTACTAAAACAGATGTTGCTGCCGCATCTCATACACCCGGCCGGAGATCCATTTCCGTAAGAGGCAGGGGAGGAACTGTCATAAGGTATCCCCACTTGTGCCGCATACGCTTGACACTCGGCTTCGCTCACGCTCATATCAGGCGCTTCCGAGGTCACCTGAACAATATTGTACTCTACAAGATTCCACGCGTACACGTCTCCATTTGAGATTGCAAACGCCTGATTGTGATCAGTGACGGTAATTGAGTCAAATTTTACCTTCATGTGACACTCGTAATTTATACCGCATGCTGCACTACCGGTCGGGTGTCTATTGTAGATGTATTTGTTCTGTGCCCCCCCACCACCCAATTGTTTGTAACACCCAGCTGGAGTGCTCGGGTCGTATACACCGTTAGCATAAGGTAAGAAATAGTCATCTCCACCGTATTCTATGCACTCGGCTAACGTCCAAGTGGGATCGCCCGTGGTTCCCGTGGTTGAGGTAATATCAACTCGTTCGAGTTTCTCCGCTGCATGGCAAAAGATAGTACCCTTCTGAATGTAGCATAGGGCTTTACCACCGATGCTGACGTCTTGGACGTTCTTAGGACCCTTCTCGATGCAGGCTAACGAAAATGTTGAGATGCAGTCGGCGACGTCTGACGTGGTGCGGGTATTATAGTAATGGTAATTGTTGCTATTAAGGAAGCAGCCCGTCGGGTGATTGGAACTACTTAATTGAGTCCCCCAATTTAAACCATTTGCCTGCACGTACGCCTGACACTCGGCTTCGGTCAAGGCATGGGAAGGATCTGGCGAGCCGGTGGTCTTACGATAAATAGGAACATAATTATCACAGACCATGTTATTGAGTGTATCGATTGTGCATGTGTCGTACTCACCGGTGCTAACAGACTTGACCATGGTAGGAGCCTTCTGGATGCAGATGTCAGTCCAGTCAGATGTCACTCCACAAGGGACACTACTCATGTATGAATTGTAATGCAACTGCGTTTTATCAGCGTTTAAAAAACACCCCCTCGGCCTATATGCGGTATTATAAACAGCACTATACCCAAATGTGTAACCGACCGAACTGTAGTATGCAGCGCATTCGGCTTCAGTTATGGGGACTGGCGTTCCACTAGTTACTTCTACGATACTAGTTCTGTACAAGCCTGACTTGACCATGGTAGCCTTCTGGATGCAATTATAAGTGCTTGAACATGGTTGAGATGACGGAGGGTTGTTATACTTAATGAGAGCACTTGCAAATTGATAACAGCCGGTGGGTGCACTTGATTCGCCATTCTGGACCGAATAAGGTATCCCCACTTGTGCCGCATACGCTTGACACTCCGCTTCGCTCACGCTCATATCAGGCGTTCCACTAGTTACTTCTACGATACTAGTTCTGTACAAGCCTCCATGTTTGAATACACTATTTTTAGCATCTGTATAGTACGCATCTTTTTTCCCCAATGCTACGTCTATGCTACTGGTTAATGAGCACTGCTCTGCGTGAGCAGCGACAAGGAGCAACAAAAATAGGAGCATTTTAAAGTAAACATGTTTAATATATACTTGGTATATTTTGACTTTTCGCGCACTCGACAGGAAGAACACTCAACAGGAAGAACAATCGACAGGAAAGACAATCAAGAATGGTTGCTATGATTTGTTCTGTGATTAGCGCCGCTGTGCTTATATTTGTAGTAAAAGTGCTTGTAGCAATCAACGTTTGGATGTTTCATTTGTACCCGTTAGGGTCTTGCGTCATCTTCTCTTTGAACATCATGCTTCTTAAACGAGTGTCGATGATATTGTTTGAATTTAACAGAGATTTAGCAAGACACGAGTGGCGAGTCCTGAGTCTGTTGTAAGCGTATATAAGCACCGAACAAATAATCTAAATGGCTACGCTTGGATATACAAATTTTCCGGGAACTCTAAACCCAGAAACAAACTGTCGACTTCATTATGTACATGTTGCCGTTGACTTCATATCTCTGATGTGCATTCTCATCATCACCGTCATTACAGTTGCTACTGTAACTCGCGTTTATGAGACGGTGGCAAACACGAACGAGTTGATCAACGATATGAATGTTCTTTTACCAGATGCACGCTTTGGTTTACAGATGCTCGATTTATTGTGTCAAAACAAGAACTTCACGAACTATTATCCCAATGTAAGGGGACTTTGTATTGGATTATAATTGTCTAATTTGGTTTAAGGAATTTAATACTGTATGATTAAATATTGCACAGTAATCCTTGTACTTTATATAATTTTGACGTCTCAGCGATTTCATCCCTCCACACTCATTTACTTTCTTTTAGTCTGCGCTCTTTCGTCTGCGCTCTTTCGTCTGCGCTCTTTCGTCTGCGCTCTTTCGTCTGCGCTCTAACCTCCCCCGATTTAGAATCATGGACTACAAACGACATCGTTTTTATACATCAAACTGGAAAGACGAGTTTCGAAAATGGTTTCCAAAGCAAACGGTAATTGGACAGAAGTGTGTAAAGAAGATTCCAGATTCGCTCGACGTGAAAGCAATGTACATTTATGTTTTTCAAGAAAACTCAAATTTCTACTTGCTCGGATACGCGGTTGAAACTGCAACGATTCCAGTGTATAATTTGTTCCCTTGGAGAGATAGCACCCCAATATTGTATGGTGAATTGAAAGAGCTGCGATTTAGTAGATGTGAATTGTGGCGCTGTGTTTGGCATCGTTTTAAAATGTGCAATGATACCGAACCAGTAATTTTTCAAGGTGGTGAAAACATGGAAACTGCATATCGAAAGTGGGAGCGCGAACGGTATGCTTTGTGGCTGTGTTTCCGCGAGACAAACGTAAATATGTCCGTCCTCGTACACAAAGAAGTGCAACTGGTACAGAGAGTATCTCGTGACTTGTTTGTAGAAACCTGCAATCGTTTAAAAATCTCCGCAACGAAAGCATCGTTTACAGAATACTTGACAACCCAATACGAATTAGACGTATCATTGACCACCCATGAACCGTTTGACGGTCTTGTTACGTTTCTGGAGAACAGTATTCGAAAAAAATGGTCGACGGTATAAATAAGGACCCGTCGCATTGCATATGAAAGAGCATGTAAATATGGAAGAGCAGGTAGCGGAAAACAGTTTTTTAATAAAGATAGAAAGCCGTTTGAGCAATTTGGAAGATTCCGTAAAGAGCATATTGGACAGGGGTGATGAGATGAATGAAGTGACGCAAGAAAAGCTCGGTGCAATTCAAGTTCAACTTGAAACGCAGGCTGCGAGTATGCGAAGATTACGAAGGAACATGTCGAATCCATACAGTTACCGGCTTATACTATGTGGTGTGATATTTTTATTGGTACTATTTGCAATTATTTTACATTATACGGTCAACAGTATTTAAGAGTCCGTCTATTTGATAAACATGCCTAAACGCAAGTGTGAACAAAAAAGTAATGAAATGATTACGTGTGGAGTATGTTTGGACGACATACCGGAGTCGAATTTGACATGCCTGAGCAGTTGTCGTCACATGTTTTGCCAGAATTGCATTTATCAATGGGAGGAAAAGAACAACACGTGTCCGACCTGCCGTAGACCGTTTGATCACATGTTGGTTCCGTCGAATGGAAAACGTAGAATAGTGGAGTGTCGTTCGAAAGAAAAAAAACTCCTTGAAAGTGCTGCACTGTTGTACATTATGAGTGCTCGTTATCGTGCTGACGTTGCAACTGGGTGTTTGAGAGGGGATAGTACCAGTTGTGTAATTTTTGAATATATGCACCGGATAATTCCTTGTATACACACTGAAAATGTTGAATTTAGCGTCAATATTATGCAAGCGGTCGACGCGATCGTCCGTTTGCGCAGTATATATATGTACGACTATTCATTAATATGACATCTGTGGGTGACATGCTTCGCATTGGCCTCGTGTCAATCGGTGACGCTGTAGGGTTTACCTTTAAAGGTAGCCATTTCACGTCCAAAATTTTAAGAGGTGGCATCTTTTCAAATTGTGCGGTGAAACGCCGTGGGTGTAAAAAATATGTGGAAATATTTACAAATGTATCTTGCTTTAGTTCATTGACGGCGTGGACGGAAGCGTGTCTTCAAGATGTTCTTGAAGAGTATTACACCCGATATTCGTCTTGGAAGCGTGTTATCCATTTAAAGTCCGGCCAGTCAATGGGTGACCTTCGGGACCGTTGCAAACTGACGGAGAAGGTACTGGCACCGGAAGCTGTCGTAGAAGTGTACAAAGAGTTGCAGCGTGCATATACAATTAACCAAGAAATGGCGTTGTACATCCGCGAAACAAGTGGTTCGATGCGAGGAGGGTGGAATTTGCTCCCACCGCATAGGTTGAACGCTTCTTTCAAGCCGCCGCCACCCAAAAGACGTAAGTGCAGTGACGAGGAAGCATTCGAGCGAGTTCAGCGACTGATCATTGAAAATTCAATACTTGCTCCGTAATGTATATATATTGATAGGCGACGCACAACCGCGACCAGAGACTGACACGGACCCTTTTATGTTTCCATTGACCTCGTAAATGTAAGCCGTGTAGTTGTCTAGCTTTTGAGAATCGATCATTTTGACGGGTGTTTTATCGAATACGAGCTGACCATTTATTTCCAGTGTAAAATCTTTAAAGCATGTTTTTGTTATCCATACAACCCTACGTAATGTACCACTTGGTTGTGATTTGGAGGCATGTTGTGCATTTGCAATTGAGTACGTGTCGAAAGTAACGGACACGTCTTTGCAACCGTTTATCATTGTCAAAGACATGTCCTGTGAAGATGGGACGTGGTAGTTGCCGTGTTGGTCTTTTTTAATATCTGTAAACGGTATGCCGTTAAACTCGAAAATATTCTTGCATGCTCCGACAGAAACGACATAGTCCCCTCCAGAAGAACTGGTCGAGCAATGTGTGTTTCCGTCCGTGACGCATGGCATTCGTAAAATTTTTCGGAGGCCTTTGTCTATTTGTTTCACACTCGACCCCCCTGTGGTTTCAACAGGTTGAACACGTTGAAAAGATGCAGTTATTCCATATACTGAAGCTACTGTCAAAAAACATAGAATAAACCCCATCCCACTTTTGTTGGGTGAACTTTCAGTTATACCAGTGGCAATTGGATAATTCTCATCCGTTGCAATTGTAAAAGCTTGGTTCACTCCGGACCGGGGTTGACGAGACAAGTGTTCTTTCACACCATCTAAATTTAAACGCGCTGATTTCGACATTGTATCTAATATTTAACACTTATATACATTCAATAATTATTTTTAAAAAACCACAGTATTTAAGAAGCATGTGTTCTTTGCAAAATGCAGTGCATCTGTTCAAATTTACGCAACAAAAAGGTAGTTCTGAAGAGGGTCGATTCGGATATCGTGTTAAATGATGATAAGGTGGACGTAAGCTCTGTTTTCTTTCAAATATGTTCTGGTACGTATGAATTTTTTGAAATGATCGTTGAGCTCAATACTCCGTGGAACAAAAAAAGCGTTATTTTTCTGAATGTGAGTTGGTTAAAGAAAGCATCAAAAAATGCGGATGATGAGGAATTGATTGACAACTTAAATGCAAGGGGACGTGCCATTTTCGAAGGATTGCGTCCTATTGAACTTACATCCGAAGACAGCTTCCGTGGTCGTGTAGATGGAACATTTGAAATCGCCAATATCTACTACAAGAATAAGTGTTTAATTGCACCCAGCGTACGCTTGTTTCGAAACCTTTCTTCACTTGAAGCAATTTTCTTAGAACGGATGGCTTCGTATCAAAAAGACTTTGACATCACGTTTTGCTTTGACAACGAAGTCTTAACAGTACATTCTGTCACGAGGAAGCTATATTACAAAACGGTGAAAAAGCTGTTCCCAGTCAACGCGTATGAAGGGGGGCCAGAGCCTATTTCATGGCCACTTGTTTTAAAAGACAAGCGGAAGGAGTCAATGACGTGGCTCGATGTGTACAAAAAATACGGTGTATCTGAAGAAGAAGAAGAAGATGATGACTCCGATTGGGATGAAGAGACTGAAGATGAGGATGATGACGACGAAGAATTTGATAATGCTGTTGAATCGGATGAATCCGATGACGATTTTGAAGAAGAGTCTGACGAAGATGACGAAGTGATCGAAGATGACGAAGTGATCGAAGATGACGAAGTGATCGAAGATGACGAAGATGACGAAGTGATCGAAGATGACGAAGATTATCAGTACATACATGATAATAAGCGAATGCGAACAGAATAACTTATCGCTGTGCAAAGTAACAGTTGCGTACCTGTTTTACAAACTCGCGTAAACAGTTTATTTTTGTGACCAGTAAATCGTTGCACAATTTTTGCAAATGTTTCGGGTCATCGTAGAATCTTTTAAATGCATTCGGTGGTACTTGTGGATTCTCTGGGTCGATTAAAGACTGTGCAAACTCTCGGTCGCTGTAAATGTACCAGAAAAAAAGAGCTTGTTTCATGTGACGGTCGTTGCCATCAATTGCCAAGTTTATCATACGCAAAACCCCTTTACTCGGTGTAACTTTCGTACCTGTCGTACGTAAAACAACCGTTTCTTTAAACTTCGAAATAATTCCATTGATTTCGGTCGTATCAGGGTTGAGACACACTCGATAAATCAGGTCAGAATCTCTCCTTCGCTGCTCGCAGCGGTCGTACTCTTCTTCTGAATACCCATCCATTTGTAAAAGTTGTGACACTATTTATATGCGATTTGTTTTACAAAATGCAAGTTCTACATGAAATTTTAAATGAATGTAAGCTCTTGCGTGAAGAACACAGACAACGCACGCTGGGTATAATGTTGCTAATAAGAATGGTATCGCGACGCAACGACAAACACGTCAAAATTGTAATGGAAGTGTTGCAAAATATGTTAGCCACTCAAGATGAGATGCTAACATTAATTTTGACGTGTAAATCCCCGAGTATATAAGTGATATAGTTTCCTGTAAATGTTTCTAAATAAGTATATACTATACGATCATGTTAATGCGATTGATACGACTCTAGAGGAAGTTATAAGGAGACAGGACAATATCGTTGATTATATTGATGGACTGGCGGTTATACTATTTATACTATTACTACTTCTGGTGTTAGTTCACTGCGTACGTAGAGAAGAAGGATTAAACATAATAATACGAAAAGAAATAACTCATTGCGTATAAACTCGATCACGGATAATAAACCCAACCATGATTAGTTGTAGTACGCACACTATACTAGCTTCTACGACTAGGAGCATACCTTCTAGAAGGATTCCATATGCGATCCAACACAAACTACTCATAACGCGTACTACGTACATAAGAAGTGAAATGCCCTCGGTGCTATGAATCTTCCTACTCTTCAATATTTGCGGCAAGGTGCTGAAAATAGACAGAGCTGACCCAAGGACACCAAACCCAAGCTGTAAATTCATTTAATAATAATTACATTACTATAAATAACAATAATAATCTCATAAAATGTCCATTCTTTTAACCGACTTACATCTCTCTGAAAGAACCGAGGATGTAGTGTTTGAGATATTGGAGTGGGCCTATGAACGCGACGAACTAAACGTGTTAATTCTTGGTGATTTCTGGGACAGACCATATGCTGATGGTAGTATTGACGTTCGTTTAATGAACAAATGTCTGCTGTTTTTTGCAAACCAAACAAAAAGCACGGTTGCTATTCCCGGAAATCACGACTATTTTGGACCAAATGAGCAAGATCATGCACTGGTATGCTTTAAGACTGTCATGACCGTGGTGAGTTCACCCACTAAAATAGGTACAGCCCTCTTTTTACCGTATCGATCAGATGGGTACAAAAGATCGTACCTGCAAAGAATGAAACGAGAAGGTGTCAAAACAGTGTTTTCCCATAACGATATAAGGGCGGTGTCACATCGACGGGGGCGTCTATCACTGGATGGGATCGACATGGATGCGTTTGAAGGGTTAACCGTGTTCAACGGCCACTACCACTACCCCAGCTCAACCGGCGATGTCCACTGTATTGGCACACACTACGCTGTTCATACAAATGAAAATCACGATCAAAAGTATGTATGGATAGTGAAAGACTGTTCTTTTGAAAAAATCCCCGTTCGATTCGGAGCAAGAACATTCGTGTACTCACCAGATCATTTACAAAGAATGATCAAATATAAGTGGTCAGGTTGCATTATGCCGGTAGAAGGAGATACCATTATTATTGAAAACGGCAAAGAGGTTGATATTGGTATCGAGGGAGTCACCGTTTTGACACGGCATGTCGAGAACAACGTAAATGTAGACCTACAGTTGGGTGATTACAACACCATGATTTCCCATATTTCCAATGCTATATATTCCGATGAAGTTGACGTTGCGAATAGCACAGCAATATTAAAAGTCATCAACTATGTTCCACCTGCTGACCAACAAACATCTGTAACGCGTCTTCACATTGAACGCATTGTAATGGTTGATTTTTGTGGGGTTAAACAGTACGAACTAAATGTACAATCAGGAACCACACTTGTTCATGGCGCCAACGGTTCTGGTAAAACAATGCGATTTGTTTCAGCTGCAATTTACTGCCTTTCGGGTATCATTGACGAACGTTTTTCAGGGAAACCAGTATATGCAGACCTTGGAAGAAATGCACAGGTAATTGTGTCTGGGAAGATAAACGAGAAGTCGTTCACTGTCAATCGCTCGTATAATTCAAAAACAAACATTGTCTTTGAATATGATGGTACACAAGTTGTTTTCCCAACCATAAAGCGCATACAAAAAGAAATTAATTATATCTTGTGCAACATCGATAGGCAGCAACCGGGCAGCCCCGGTCACGGAATGTATAAATTTTTGCGCAAAACAGTGTTCTTTACACAAAAGCTGAACACCAACATGTTTTCATTTACAAAATTTGATGACATCATTAAAAAGCTAAAACGAGAAGAGAGGGGGTTAAGGTTGGTGTCAAGCCCTATCGATGATCTTCGAGAACAATTATTTCTGGCAAAACAAAGACACCACATCGAATCAAGTGGATTAAGAGCATTCGAGCAGTATCGCAGCAGTGAATTGATGGCTTTACACGCACGACGGGCGACGCTAGACAAACCAGTTTACCCTTCACTAACACCAGAGGCCTCTCAACAGAAGATTACTATCGAAGCATTGATAGCAGAAAATAACATTCAACATTCACTAGACTACTATTGTGGGCTACGTGAATTTGTAGAACCCCTTAAATTTATCGATATAAAACAACAGTACCAAAATGCTAAATGTTTGGTGAAACTGATGGAGTTTGAAAACACATCTTGCCCAGTATGCGACACTAAGTTTGAGGACACGACTGCGTTGAAGGAGAGGCAGGTGCAAAATACGAAACGTTTGAAATCACTTCGCAACGAGTATCGAAAGTGGAAAATTGAACACAACATCTGGTCACTTGCACAAGCGTTTGCGATGGGGGTGGGCTCGGACGAATACATAGCATACACACGAGAGTTTGCATCAATAGAGCTCAAGATAGAACAGTTAACAAATACACAGGAGGGTGTATCTTGGGTACCTGAAAAAAATTTCAAGGAAATTTTAAAATTAGAAGAAGAAATACTGATTGAAGAAGAACTTGAAGTAAAGCTAAGAGACACGTCAAGGGCGATCACATGCTTGGAAGTATTGACAGAGTGGTTTAACAAAAATCAAACACTTGATTTCCATAATCACCTTTCTGGTGGCGAATACGAAGAGAAGGTAATTGAAATGTTTTTCAAGTATCGAAATTATGTTAAGCACTGGGAACTCTGGTCGTGTAATTTGTTGGTCATGGATGAACCGGGCCCGCATATGGACGCTACGAGGTTTCAACGGTTGGTAGAAAGTATACAAGAAGAGAGTGCGTACATTATTTCGCACAAAACAATTAATGGATTTAGAACAATTATGATATAATATTTATAATTCCAGTGGGCCTTCCCTATCTTTGTAATTTTCGTTATGTATATGCTCCAACATTTGCCCCAGTACTTTTAATTTCTGATCGAGAACGTCAACAGCGTCTTGAACTTTCTTGCGTTCGCTGAAAAACTCGGATTGAATGCGCTCAGACACTTTCTTCCAATCATATTCTATTTGCGCGGCCTCTTGTTGCACATCTAAGTACGAACGTTTCACCCGTCCGAAATCCAGATCTATGTGATCGTTAATAGTGTTGTTCATGGCACCCGTGCATAGTGTGCGATTGGCAAAACAGTTGACTTTCAACTGACTGTTGAAGAAAGTGGTAAATGCATGCTTGTCGTAGAGCTGCACTGTTAAGGCTTTCCACGGTTCGTTACGAAAAGAGTAAAGAATGAGTGGGACTTTATTGCCTCGTGAGTTCAAATCGCAAAAATCCGGCGCCAAAGAACAGGATAAATCCCAAAAGTGGGTATCCTCATCCTTTACATCCCCCGCCGCTGCCGTGAAACTATCGTAAACGTCTCGACGACTGTCTTTCCACAGTAAAACGACGCCATTACGACCGTATGTTTGCTCGTCAAAACTTCCGGATGTCAGTGATGTTGATATTTTTGAATACACTAGTGGTAAATAATAAAGCAAAAGAAGAATTCTCATTTTTAAAACAATCTTTCATATATATACTTACGATTTTGCTTCTTAAATGGATTTAAAAAAGGTCATGTTGTCAAAAGCACGGTCGTGTACGTGTTTAAATGTTGATTATTCGTACGAGGATATTAAAGACGCCATAGAAAAAAAAGTAAAGAATGAATATTTAAACACAGTGTTAAAGACCTGCAAAAAGAATCCGACAACTACTCTCTTCGTTATTTATCGTACAGGTGCAGACGATATCCTTGTTTTGTTTGGCAACCCCGTCGTATCACTCACAATGACAAGTCGTTCAATACGGGACAAAGTAGACGGTGTGGAAGGATACACATACATCTGGTGTCATTCAGTTTGATTGTGTATAAATATGTACGAATCACTTAACAAATGCCACTATGCGTAGATCTATTTGCTGGTGGAGGTGGTTTTACAATGGGTTTTAAAAAAGCTGGTTATGATGTAATAGGCTACGAATGGATAAAAGAAATTCAAGAGAATGCTAACATAAACAGATTGGATATTCGTCATGCTGACATCTTTTCTGATGAGTTTATACCACGGCTTAAGGAAGATATTGCTGGTAGAAAAGTTACGGTAATAGTAGGCGGTCCACCATGCCAATCGTTTTCTGCTGGAAATACCAAAGGCAAAGGGGAAAAAGACGAACGGAACGGTATCGACCACTTTCTGGACATTGTAGATTTCGTTAGACCAACCCATTTCATAATGGAAAATGCACCCACGTTAAAGGGAAAAAAGCACAGTGGTTATTTTAAGGAGGTATTGAAGAACATTCAAGGTATGCGATACAAATGCAAAGCGGAAGTGGTAGATATGTCCTATTTTCGAGTTCCGCAAAAGCGCAGAAGAACTATTATTTTTGGAACGTTAGATGATCGAGTGTTTACACTTTTCACTCTTAACAATTTGACAGCGACACAAATGCCCGTGGAAGATGTCTTAACACGAAAAGAAATAGAATCGGTCACAATACTCGACTATGGTGAACATCCGATCGACAGTAATTTTAATAACACAAGCGTAAATTCTGAAAACGTTATGTCAAGGATACCATTAAGCGTTCTTCAAAGAATGAGAGGTGTTGAGGACAAGAAGATGCGTATAATCAATATTACAAAGCCTTCGAATACATTAACAATAACGTCTTGTCAGGGGGCAAGCTTGAAAGGGTATCAAAATACGGGGGCGCGTTTTTTATTACATAGAACCGGTGGTCCTAACGAAATGAATCAATATTTTAACGATATGAGTAGCGGAAAAATTTCGAATGATGAGTATGAAAGACTATCAAAAGAAGCTGGAATCCCGATAAGCGTATATAAGCCATGGGAATTAGTTGACGAGCACTATCATCCTAAAAATAAAAGAATTGATTATAATCACGGGTTATGGGTTGATGGATTTTATATAATTCCAACTTTTTGGGCAGCAAGAGGGCTAACTGTTCATGAAATGCGACGCATCCAGACATTCCCAGACACCTACAAATTTTATAATACAACTATGCCGAAGACGAGAAAGCTAGCAGAAATTATAATTGGCAATAGCGTACCACCTAATTTTGCATATGTTCTAGCGTCAAGATTAAAGCTTCGTCCTGACAACCGTATTTTGTTGGACTTAGGAATAGTAGAAGGATCGATTCGCGAAGTTCCTATTGACTTGTCTTTACTTAAGTTAAAATTATAGTATTTGAAAGAATTTTATAATATTCGTCTATGATTAAGAACAACCCAACCTGCAAACACGATTACGACAAGGAGCGCGCAGACACTGCTGCAGAACGTCCCAATCGTCAGTATCCATTGAAATATCGACCACGATGGTTCTTCAATGTGAACTTCATCATACTTTGGCGAATACGCGGAATCCACCCGGTCATAATTTATTCTCCGACTTTCTCCATTCCCCATTGCAAATAGATAATATTGGCATTTTATAGTTTGTTTTTCTTCAAGTACCAATACAATTGAATCACGGCGTCTGCAATATCGTCTTTTTTCTTATTGGTCAGCAGCTGCTTGCTTTGTTCAGGGTTTAAAAACTTATGGACAAAAGCCTTTGACGATGCCTTGTTTTTTCGATAATTGCTTGTGCTAATTTTAAAATAGTTCCTTACGGCAAGAGGGCTGACGCGTACCGATTTCCCCCAGAAAAAGCATCGCCATGCACAGGCCAACATTTTCATTCGCGCCTGTATCTGGTTCTCCACGAGAACAACGTCCACATTTTCAAATAGACCCGAGCGATCAACAAAATTTCTAGCCATGGTCGGATAATCTGTCAGCTCCTTCTTCGTCACAAATTCAAAGAGGTCATAACTTGCAAAATGCGTGATAGTGCCGTCTACCCATACGCATATGCCACAGTTTCTAGTTCCGGGGTCGATAGAAACAATCTTCATGGTTTTTGAAGAGAGTCGTCCATCTTATATACTTAGAATTTCCATTGATGCTTGCATTCGACACACTGATTAAATTGTGTTTTTGACTCGTCGCACCCTCTGGTCTGCATTTCATTCGTCCTCACACGCCTACTTCTGCACTTCGGACACTGCGTCATACCTTCCACCACCAAGTGGTCTGTGTTTTCGACGATAACTTCAGAGACGGTGGCATTTATATTTAGTTTTGCCATCACAGCTTCGTACTTTTCACCCGTTAAGAGCAATCGTATAGTCCTCGCATAATTGTCTTTTCCATTTTTCCAAGCCATTTCCTCCAAGGGTATGGCTTTGCGATCGGTCATTCCAAGTACGCGCTTCAATTGCGAACGTGCCAATTTTCTAAGTTCTTCCATAATTATAATGACGTTAAAAGCAGTTTATATAGTGTATTCGGAGTGATTCCGCTCGGATTAACGTGTCCCAACTTGTCGACATGTTGTAATGCGCAAACCATCAACTGGCTGCAGAAATACATGTCGTAAGTATTGTCTGTTCTTCGAAATGGTACAAAGTATGTCAAAGCTCCAACGTAGTCATAGTTTTTCCCACATTGTTCCAAAAGAAACCGTGCTAGTTTGTATTCTTCTTCCATATTGATAGGTATTTCAACTTTTTCGTAGTCGGCTTCATTGGGTAGACGATAGAATTTATTTCGGTGGCTATTTTTCAAAAATCGGTAACTACAGGTGTCACCCCATAGGACATAAAAGCAAATGTTGACTTCGTTATCTTCCTCGTACTCTTCGCAGCGTTTTTCTAGGAGTTCCTGCCCATCGAGAGTCTTCAAAAATGCGGATACCGCCGCCTTGTCCCAAGTAAAGATAAACTCACTATGGCAAAATGGACCACCCGTGATACCCGCGACAACGCGATTGAACCAATTTTCAAACAAACCAACAGGTCGGGCAAACGACCCTTGCAACATGATATAATTATCAAGACTATATATTTATACACCACACAATTATATGATGAAACAATTAATAGTATTTATCACGTTGATTAACATGGTCGCTTGTTTTCCTTCTTGGTTTGAAGAATACAGACGAGAATTTAACAAAACATATACAGACGAAGAAGCCGAGTTTGCCTATCAAATTATGCTTCCAAAGTACAACCACGTCCATACGGAGAGTCGCCTGCAATTAAAACTCCACGAGTTCAGCGACAGACATAGGCAAACGCGTCGTCTAGACTACAAAAAAAGTATTACCCACAGGAGGTTGAACGAACGTTTGTACCTTGGCCTTCCATTGACGTTCGACTGGCGTACCAAGGGAACGGTGACACCTCCTGTGGCGCAGGGGGAGTGTGGTGGTTGTTTTGCGTTTGCCGCAATAACCTCTTTAGAACATTGGTATAAGAAAAGGACTGGAAATTTAGTTAATTTGTCCGTACAAGAGGCACTCGACTGCTCTACACGAAGCAGTGGATGTGATGGTGGTCTCATGGAGGATGTCTTCATCAGTGCTATGCAACATCCAATCTCCATTAGATCATATGATACGTTTAAAATGGCCGATACGACGTGTCCGATGGTCCACACTCCACATATTCGCGTAAAGTCGTTTTCTTCGATGTCAAAAGACTGGAACCCACGAATTGAAACTTCGTTGGCGCGAAACATCGTACGATACGGTCCAGTTACAGTTGGTATCGACACGCAGAATTTGAATTTCGAACTCTACCGCGGCGGTATCGTTGATGGGAGTCACTGTGGTAAAGATATAGACCATGCTGTGGCCGTGGTCGGCTTTACACGAGACTATTGGATTATCAAGAATAGTTGGGGCACAGCATGGGGGGAGGGTGGTTATTTTCGTTTGAAAAAAGGTAGAAACGCATGTGGAATATCAACATACGCCAGCTTTGTTACGGATGCTACGACCATATAATTAGTTTATATCAACACAACACACATTGTAATACATAGTATAAAATACATGTCAAAATACAACACTTGAACGAACGGCCCATCAACTAATTGCGACCCCTGTGCACACACACGGGTCCCGTGAGCCTCTTCGTCTGCTAGCCTCTTCGTTTGCTGGATAGTCCCTTACACTTTTACTTTTACTTTTACCTTTGGGTTTTTTAGGGGGGTATATAAGACCTTGTGGTTTCAAAAAAGAATGCCCGATCGTGAAGTGAACACATTTGTGAAAAATGCTGAAAATTTTCATGCTGGAAGAGGCTTCCCAGTTAATGAACAGTCTGCGGTCAAAGACGTGACTATTCGCCCCCTCGACAACGGTCAATTTTCTTGGTTGGTTTTTCAAATACCACACGCACATATTCGACCGGGTGCTCACGCATTTCTCAACTTTAAAACAAATGGTGAAGCTACAACATACAGAAAGTTATTAGCCATGTTTATTGAGTTAATTACGTTTATGTCGACACGCGAATGCGGTGATGCGAATTATGTGAATACCACTGTTTTTTTGGAAACTATCACCGAAACTGTGCCCAACCTGAAGCATACCAGTTTAGGGGTAGATGGTTTTCGTGAAATTGCTGTCGCTACACGTATTCACTTTCTCTGCAACAGAGGAAAATCTTTACCTAATCAAGCTATGGTCCATGATTTGCTGAAATATATCGGCGCCAAGGAACAACAAAAGCGACGCAAGCTCGCGGCGGACATTCCGATATGGGAGTCACACTACGAATGCGGTGATATGGGAACATGGTTACAATATTTGTGTGCGTATTCACCAGATATTCTTGTTACAGAATATCAAAAGATGCTCAGCGGAGAGACTAATTTTGACCCTATAAACGTATTTAGCTTGGAACGAGCTTGTGATTTATTGAAAAGGGGCAACTTGGAGCAAAGAGTATACGGGAATTATAAAAAGTTTCCGGACAATCACCCAGTTATGGACGAAGCGGGTGACTTCAAATTCCCAAGGGAAGACTTAATCCTGCAGGTCACACCACAGGATATTTCCATCACCAACTTGTTCTATAACGGAAAGTATCTACCCTGTTTCTTTTTTGAAAGAGCGGCGAATCCTCGATTAAAGACAAGAAAAGTTACGTTTAGTCTTGTCAACGAACTTGGAAATGCAGAAGACATACCACATATCCTTATCGAACGCAGTGAACATCCATTCCTACAATTTAAGAACAAGGAAAGCAATAAGAGGATTGTTGTAATATTGGACCACTATAATGAAATGTTTTTTAGGCAAACTAACTTTGAACAAACAGTTGTACAACAAAGGTTCAACAGATATTGGGTGGTACCAGCAATCGAGTTTGATAAAATCAAAGATATGCTCTCGGAAGCATTTTATTTATTGACCATTGCAGAAGACACCGCACCTCCACCATTTAATGAAGCGACGAATGATGCCGGGATGGCGGCATTTTTGTCATGTCGACCTAAATTCACAGTTACAACGCGATCGTCACACCACTTCTCTACGGCTATGCCCGGAATGAGGAAGTTGCTCAACGATGGGTACACTGGTATCAACAAGCACGCTGATCGCATGGACTTAATCAAATATCAAGTGGAACTGACCAGAGGCTGCTACGCTTCCGAGGTTGATTTTGAGGAGAAAATGATGGACTTATTTGCCACGGTCATCATTGAAGACGAAGAAGCGGATGTTTCCGCACCCATGAGCGCCATGTTAAAATGGTACCATCACGAGAGAAGTCATGAACTCTGGAGGACGTATAGGAAGGATGATGACGGTAGTGTCTTTATGAATTCTATCATATGGAAACTGAACTTCTTAGAAACGTATGCACATGTTCGAAAAGACTTTCAAATGATGATGTTGGTTCTTCACGGCAGTCTTGACGCCTATCGTCAAGAGTTAAATTTACACATCAACGCGTGCCTCACTGGAACCGGTGCTGTGTCTAAGAGTTTTGTCATGTTAAAAATGAAAGAACTGAGAATTCCCGGGACGGTTACGAAATTGACCTACAAAACAGCCAAAGCGGATGCAATCGATAGCGATCGCAACGATACAATTACCATCTTTGAAGAAGCACCGTCCGGGGTGTTTTCTAAAAACGATAAAGACCCGGAAAAGGAAGAAATGTTTAAAGAGAAGTTGACTTCTATGGAATGCACTGTATTAACGTATGAAAAAAACGACGATACTGGCGAACGATATAATCGAGAAGTCAAGTCGCAATGCATTGGTGTTTTTTTCGGAGCTACCAACGACGACCCGGACAAGGCCAGTGACGCCATGAAGACTCGCTTCATATGGGGTGGGTTTGAAGAAATTGAAACCGATCGCACGGTGTCGGAATGCATGCATGGGGAACAAGCGACCAAGACGACGTGCTCCGATCACTACAATCGATGTCTGCAGTATTTCTACATGGAACAGTTTCAAGTCATGATGGTCTACAAGATGATATACATTGGTCTCATACCTGACCCAACCATGGAAGCGGCAGACGTTGTCTTTACAGAAATGCAAAAAGAACTACGCAAATTTAAGATTACGTGCCCAGCTCGATTTGGCGAACGATATAGAGCCTTGTGTAAAGTATACACGATTATTAATGCCATCAACACCGTTTTCAACTACGTGGGGGGTGAATGTTGCTTACCAATACGGGAATGCAATGGGTGTGCCAATGGGCAAGTATGTTGTCGCAAATCGTGTGGAGAATGTCAAGGTTGTAAACAGGAGGTTGGCTGTTCCATGTGGTGTCAGGACTGTCAACATGGGCAAACATGCTTCACCGAGGACACAGCGTGTCGACAATACGCGTTTGACCCGCGGGACATGCTCCGTGTCAAACCGTACCTTTATTGCACAGAAGAAATAGCCATCTACACATTTACACAGCTCTCTGGCGAAGTATATAATTCAAACGAGTACAAGATCAAAGAATCCATCTGGAACATGTGGATTAAACGCAGTGGAAAGTATGAGCAAGTCAATGTTATAGGCGAAGATTTCAATGCTCAAAAAAATGATAATTACGATCGTATACAGTTTGACATATGTGGAAACAAACTCGTCACCGTGATCAAAAATGGAATACCATTGAGTCAAGGGAAACCGTCCGAGTATAATATTGATCAAGTGTTGAAGCAGCTCAAACAAACCACCTTTACGTTCAAAAAATACGTTGCACGGCAAGACGAACACAACGTTATTGTTGATGGCTACCCCATACAAGATCAGACTGCCGAAAATCGCACACACGAGGGGTATACCATAGAACAACCGAAGACCTTTTTCCCCATGGCCTTGTTCGAAGAAATACGATCAGGGTCTTTCATGGACCCCATTGTAGAAGCAGTAAACGCGTGCCAACACAAGTACACATACGAGGACAAAAAAATTATACTCGGGTGTCCGAGAAAATATAATTCGATCATTCGATATCCGAGTGTATTCCAAACATTGACATTTCAACCAAATGCACGGAAAGTTATACGATCCGTAAACACCATTTATAAAACCGAACTTGACATGAAAATTCAACACAGAGCGATGTGTTTAGAAGAGGAAGTTGCGAGGGGCTATGAACTGCGAGCGGACACGGACGACGACGCATGCGCCGCTCATGGAAAACGAATTGGATACGAAGACGAAGCTCTCACAGAGTTTGCAATGCAGTACGGGGTCGGGGCGCTGCTTGAACGCATACAGGTTGACCCACACCCAATCGATTATCCGAGGGAGGCGCTTGCAAATTTAACAACAAGGGGCAACAGACAAACAGAGGGGTTTCGCGCAAAAAATACACATGGAATTACGTTTGTGCCACGCAAGTCGAAACGGCGACGGGTTGCGCACTCTGCTGCTCTTAGTGACGTGGATATGTAATTTTATACTAGATAAGGCGTACAATATATGTATAATATGTCTGCCAGAACTATTATTAGAGAATTTACTAACAACCCATACATCGGACTCTTTCATTACCCCATCATTATCGTTAAAAAGGTGGACAAGACCACACAAACAGACGATTGCAAGGCGATCGAAATCGGTGATAAAATCATTGCAGCTTACGGCGACGATTGGGAGTCCTTATAGCCACTCGCCCATCCCTTACCGCTATGCAAAGGTTCGGCGTTATCAACTTCTTCGTTGCACGCACGGCGGAGGTAAAACTGATGCACCTCGAACTCCTCCCATGTTAAATCCTCCTTCACACGACGAAAGGCGTAAATTGTATCGCAGAGAACCTTCCAGAAGGACTCGTTCCAATCGAGACGCCACGCTCGAGTGTAGTCTTTGCCCCATGAAACAAACATAGCAGTACGCTTGCCAGAACACGCCATGTGTAAATAGCACTGCGGGACGTAGTAAAACTTTGTCTTAGGGTACGCTTTTTTTGTCTTACCACCACATTTTATCTCCACAATACCATCCTCAGTCACGTTGCCACACTCGTCTAACAGTTGATAAAAACCATCCGCGCTTGCAGAGAGGTACGAAAGTCCAGAGTGCACCAGCATAGGAGCTTCGTACGCTACCATGTTTGGCATGTTGTCCAGTAAATTCTCCATGGCCGTGTCTTCGTGCAAAACACCCCAATTTACCCACCCTTGCTGCTCTTCCGTGAACTCTTCACGGGGAAAACCCTCCCAGACCTCACCATAAAACTGGCGAACTTCATCCAAATTCTTAACAAATAAGAAACGCGAGAACTTTGAGCTGCTCAGCTTTCCTACGCGCATCTTGAACCATGCATCCGAACGCTGCTCGGGTTCATCAATACATTGGTCTTTCAGACTAAAAAATCGCTCATGTTGCAATTGACTCATCGTTTATTAACATTCGACACATCCTTATATAGGTGTAAAACGAATCACAGGCATCGCACGGTATCATACAGTGTTATAATTAGGGTTTTAAACAACCTCAAAATAAAAAAAAATCAGACTATATAAGGGGCCCTTTTTATTTTTAAAAATGCAAGCAACCATGGACAATTTCAAGCGCAAACAAGACGACTACTCATCTGAACCACCCGCCAAGGTCTCCGTTAAGTATAAAGACGATAAACAGAAGTTTTATGTACCAAATCCATACGACCAAGTTCAACTTGAAATCGTCGCTGGAGAAGACTGGCAAAAAAATGTTGTCCCGATGCTCAAGCGAACTGACCAAGAGGATATCAAAGAAGCGCGCCTTTCCACACCGCTCATGAACGTACAGTGGGCGTGGGTTGGTAAACTAGGGGAAATGAGCAACCCATCGCTACCATCGCCCTCAGAAGACAAAGCACAATGCACACTCGGCGTTACCGCTGACATCGATCCCACGATTCTTAAACGACAACCACAGGCCAAAGACGATGCTGAAAAGTTCTTTGCATGGATGCAAGACATTACCGACCAAATGTACGAATTTGCATGGAACCACCCAGATATTTGGAAGACAGAGAAAGACGCAGCCAAGACAGCCGCCAAAAAGAAGAAAGAGACACGCAACGCCAAAGAAATATTTATCAGCGGGGCAGCCAACTCGTGGTGGAAACCTATCCGCGCCAACGAAGATGATATGCACATCGTATTCAAGTCCAAGCTGTACCAAAATCGACGGGTCAAAGACGACGACGGTTACCCCACAGATATCAGGGAATTGCATTGCACACGACCACAAATATGGAAGAAAACCAAAGTTGGTAGCGTCAAAGACATATCCGATAATCTAGACGCCGATAAACCCGGACAAAAACGGCGCACCGGGCTGCGCACTGGGTCGAGCGTCCGGTTCGGATTTCAAATCACGGCATATTCTAACCAATCAGGGACATACGGCATCAAGTGCGACCTTGGACGCCATGTACTATGCGTCAAAGAGAAGAAATACTCGGGGGGTACCTCCGATGAAGCCATGGTTGCTAACGACCTGTACTTTTCCTCGGACGAGGACGAATAAGCGCATCAAAGGATAAGCGCACAAAAGAGATAAGTATACCAAATGTATAAGAATTTATATGAATTTAATATATTACTACTATTACGCACAGCTTGTAGCTGTACCCGGCCAGTTCTGCAATGAACCGGTTGTGCATGCACACGTCATCCCCTTGTTACTATCATCCGTTCTATCCGTGCATGCACCTGTGAAGGGTGCGACCGTGCAGACCGTGTTGGAACACTCTTTTTCACTCAGAGACCCGTACGCGGCGGCCCCACTGTTCGGGGTATCGTTAAAGTCGTACAAGTAGAAGTCTTCTCCGCCAGTCACACCTGAATTATCAAACTTCGTATTCACCACAGTCACGGCGGGAGCACCGTAGGTGTTCTCCTTCCACGCCATGATCTGATGTCCTTTGTTACTTCCTTCTGCTTCATTATTCTCAAATGTACTCTCTCGGATCGTCACCACTGCATTGAATTCTAAATACACACCACCACCACCAAGGTCTGCAACTGTCCCTGTCGTCTGTCTATTATCCTTAATCACTGATCTTGTGATGGTCAGGGTCCCGGTATATTGATATATACCACCTCCTTTTCTGCTTGCTGTGTTGTCAGCAATGATACTGTCTTCGATAAGAGTGGATCCCGAATACTCGTTAGACACACCACCTCCATACTGATATGCTGTATTCCCTGTGATGTTGGAGTGGTACAGTTGAACAGATCCTAATCGGTTATGCACACCACCTCCAGAAGCAATAGTTGCTGTATTCCCGGACACGGTAGAACGATGCAGTTGAACAGATCCGTGATCGCACCACACACCACCTCCATACTGATATGCTGTATTCCCATGAATGACACACGAGGTGGCGTGCAAGGTACTGCCGGTGCCGTCTAAGTAGATGGATCCACCACGGATGGATCCACCACTGCCACTCGACTGACTCCCACCCGTCAGCTTCAACCATTTCAGCGTCAGCGTCCGCCCTGACTCGACCGCAAAGTGCCGCCTATCCCCGCTCGTCTTGGCAGTAATGGTCTTATAGGTATCACCAGCACCATACAACGTCAGACCACCGGTTAGTATCACTCCCGCGCTCGTCATCGTGCAATCGGAGCTGACTGCAAAGGTCCCAGTCGTCTCGGGAGACGCAGCTGTGCAAGACCAGTTCGGCAGACAGGTATCTCTTGTCGCCGTGCCATATGAGGGGACTAAACTAAAACCAGTCGCACAAGAGGTGGTATGGGCTACGCAAGCGGTGCTATCGACACTATCATCATCCCATGTCCCAGTGGCGCACGCTTCGCAGGTGTCTGTTGTTGCAGA
>JGI20158J14315_10000601_pt1 | contig 26964 bp, 32 predicted proteins | sample COG_08_FD_14315 | JGI IMG/M metagenome (IMG submission 14315)
TGTTGAGATATACCAACGTGATGAAAAAGACTTCCGTGTACTAATGGAAAGAATAAATGACATTGCAACGTGGACATCTAATGCCAAGTTTGAAAATATTTTAGACTTAGGTAGAGCTCTTAAAGAAAATACAATTAAATTTCAAACAAATGGAAAAAATTAACATAGATTTAAAAAATAAACCCACTGAAGTTTTTGTAGTTAAAAAAACTCCTAAAGGTTATTTAGTTACAGCAGAACCATTTAAAAAAGATGAAGAACCTAAAAAAGTTTTTCATGTAACAAACAATAATGTTATATTGAAATAAATAGCATTGTTACTATCATAACACCAACAGAAGCTATCCAACCAGTCTTAAGTAATTTCTTTTGAGTTTCTTGCTTAGCTATAATATTATCACGTTTAATAAGCTCTTTGTCTTTTAAATCAATAATCTTATCATGCTTAGATATTATGCTGTCTTTAGATATTATAATTTCATAGTTAGCAATTATAATATCCATTTGCTTATCTGTTATTACAGTTTGATTAAATAACTCTTGTTGAGTAAGTTTGAGTACAGTATCCAGTTCATTGGCTAAAACCACCTTTAGAGCTATCTTTTGCAATTCTGCAGTAGTATAGCATGTCAAAGAATCTTTACCAGTTTGACCGTATGATACTGTCCAAGTCATTGTTAGAACCAGTATTAATGTCTTTATATATTTCATGATAAATATGTTTTACTTTGATTTTGGAAGATGCAATGCTGTCATTCTCTATATGCAATGAGTCAATCTCAAGCTGAAGAGAATCATTAATCAGCATTTGTTTTTGGATTAAACTATCCCATACAGCAATTTGTTGTTCTAATTTATCAACCTCTTTAACATGGGAGTCCACCACAGACGGATGGCTCTCCCATATATTAAAGAACATAAATAAACAAATAACAATAAGTAATATTGCTATTACAAAGTTTTTAGATATTTTCACTTCTTTTTAGTAGGTGTTTTTTTAAAAACTTTTTCAAAACCAGAAATGCCAAAGCAGCCCAGTACTAAAAGCAAAAAGGAATTGTAAACAAACTCTTTAATTACTAGATCTTTTCCTAAATATCCAGTAGTTAAATCAACTAACATGGTAAAAACCATAATAGCAAATGCAAAAAAACCTATAATAGATTTTTCATTCCAATCATTGTCATCTTTAAAGATTTCAGTAAATTTTGATAATTTCATAATATTTTATTTTGTAACAGTTAATTATGCAAATATAAACTTTTTAAATTAAAAACTTATGCCCAGCTATAGAAGAGCCATTAATAGGCAAAAATTATATCAATTAGAAGAATACTTGTTTAGATTAGGAGAATATACAGACAGTTTTGAATTTAAAGATTTAAAAAGTCTACAACAAAATAACATATTAAGAGAAATTGCTTATATAGACATGGCTATTGGTATATTTAGAATGACTTTTAAAGGAGATAACCAAGAACAAGCTGTTGTAGGATGGCAAACAAATAATCCTAATGAAGCAGATGGTTATTTTAAATTATATTATTTTTCTTGTATGAAAGTTGCTTCAAGTTGTACAGGAATTGATGCAACTAAAATAAGTGCTATATGTGCAGGAAGAAGATACACTAGTAAAGGTTGGAAGTTTAAACTAAGATCTGACTATGAAGAAAATGATGAGCCTATAGATTATAGTCTAGATAGACCATCTTTTGAAATTATAGAATACTAAAGGCCTATTCATTTACTACCACCCATTCTTGATATAAAGAATTGTTTGTGGTATTGTAAATATTAGGTTAATTAAGTAACTTGTGCAAGCCCATGTCAACCAGGAACTTAAAAACTAATCAAATTATTATGGCAAAAAAGAAACAAATGCTTTTGCAAATGGAAATGTTTGATGAAATGAGCAGAAATAGCTTATCACCTAATCAATATTATGTAATGTGTTGTATCAGAGATTCTGTTACACCCGTTAAAGTCAACTTACATATGGAGTTAAGAACTCTTAAAACAGAAGGTTGGATTGATAAGGTTGAAAACAAACATATTTTATTACCTAAAGCCGTATCACTTATTAGTGTTATTGAGAAATTATTCTCAATACAAAAAAAGAAAACTACCAAGCAATTACTTGGTGAAAAATCAATGGAGAAAATCCTAAAGTATAATGAGATATTTCCTAAAAAGAAATTAGAATCAGGAAGAGCTGCAAGAAGTGCTCCTAAGAATGTAGAAAAAGCATTCAGATGGTTCTTTCAAAATCATGATTACAGTTGGGAAACAATATTTAAAGCCGCTAAAATCTATAGAAATGAACAACTAGAAGACAACAATGACAAGTATTTAAAGACTTCACAATATTTTATACGTAAAAATGAAGAAAGTAGATTAGCTGATTATTGTTATTCTGTAGATACGGATGGCTTTGATGGAGAAAGAGTAGAAATGAATCACACAATTACAATAGTATGATAACAAAAAGATTACACAGCTTTATGCTAACAATTGGATTTAGTTTAATTGCTTGGCTTATTGTAAATACTTTTATAATAAATATAAATATTTTTCAATTTATTATTATAGAAATATTTATGGCCTTTATGGAAATTTTCAGTACCTTTGTTAAGGTCAAGACAGGTCTTGAAGAAGACTCAGAATCAAGTAATTAATCTAAATGAATGAACCAACTAAAGGGAAAACTTATCCCTGGAAAAAACAAAAGAAAGCTTATGATGAAGCTTTAAAATATGTATACAATAGAAAACAAGGTACAGTAACATCATTTAAAACACCTTGGGATAAACTTAATGATGCTGGAGTTAATGGATTAGAATGGCATTCTATGACTGTTATTGGTGGAAGACCTGGTACAGGCAAGACACTGATAAAAGATCAGATAATTAGAGAATCATTTGAACATAACAAAGGTCATACAATTAACATTCTAGAATTTTCACTTGAGATGGTTGCACGTGCATCTAAAGTAAGAGAATTTTCTTCTGTATTAGGTAAACCTTATAAGTACATATGTAGTGCTTATGAAGATAATAAATTATCTAAAGAAGATTTTGATAAATTGTATGCTCACTCAAAAAAAATGTGTGATGCTGACAATTATCCTGTTGACATTGTAGAAACTGCTCCTACTGTAACACAGTTTATAAATATTATTAAACAGTACATGGAAAAAGATTCTACAATGCATCAAACAACAAACAAAAATGGAGAAAAAACTACAGTAAAAACTTATGTTAATACCATAGTTACTCTTGATCATTCTTTATTATTAAAGTTATCTTCTAATGAGAGAACTAAAACAGACATGTTATATAATTTAGGTGAGGCTATTACAGCATTAAAAAGAATATATCCAATTGCGTTTATTATTTTGTCACAACTTGGAAGGCATGTAGAATCACCTGAAAGAAATGAAAATGGAAAATATGGAAACTATATATTAGAAACAGATCTTTTTGGTGGAGATGCTTTAATGCAACATGCTGACATGGTAATAGGTATAAACAGACCAGCTAAAAAGAATATTAAATTTTATGGCCCAAATAAAATTCAAATAGCTGATGAATCTGTGCTTGCCTGGCACTTTATTAAATGCAGATCTGGAAATACAAGATTAAGTTTCTTTAAAGCTGAGTTTGAAAAAATGGAGGTAAGTGAAATGGATACTCCGCCTATGCAACAAAATTTATCTACAACTTAAAAATTAATTAATGACACTTTCAACTAAAGATCTTGGTAAAAATAAGCCTAACAAAGCTTTAGAGTCAAGAGAAAAAATTAAAAAGTTAAAGGAAAAACACATACCTTTATTTAAAAAAGAAGGTGTGTCTAATCCAAAGTTTATACCAAGAATGGCATATAAACACAATGGAGAACTCATCATAGGTTTCTATGAAAGAGATGTTTATGGTGGTGTTGATATATACACTGAATTTGTAAGCAGAGATTATACACCAGAAGATAATCAAAGAAGATTATATAAATGGTTATACAATGCAGAATATGCAACAGAATACCCTTTATCAGATCCACATGCAGCAACAGGAGATAGAAGATATCTTATACCAGTTGAAGAACTTATATGTGTAGCTGATTTTCATAAAGAAAAAGATATAAGAGAAACAGAAGAAGAAAACGATGAAGTTCCTTTTGAAGCTATGCCTGACCCAGGTTCTGACGTACCTTATGCAGATATGACTCTTAGAGATTTTTGTGCTATTGAATGGAAACAACCTGTAAGTCAAAAGAAATGGCTTAATACTTTAATAACAAATACGTTTAATAAATGACGGAAATTAAATTACCTATGAAAAAGGTCAAGGCTGCCTCACAAAGCCCTAAAAATCTAATCATATTTTCTAAACCCAAAGTAGGAAAAACTTCTTTATTAGCTGAATTAGAAGATGCTCTTATTATTGATTTAGAAGAAGGTTCTGATTATGTAGATGCTGTTAAAATTAAAGCAAAGTCTGTTGAAGACATAAAGAAAATTGGTACTGAAATTTTAAAACAAGACAGGCCTTACAAATATATTGTTATTGATACTATAACAGCCTTGGAAAACATTTGTATTCCTTATGCAGAAATTTTATATGCTAAAAAACCTATGGGTAAGTCTTGGTTTAAAAAGGCACCAGATGGTAAATCATATGATCTTACCAGTGGTAAACGTCAATACGGCAACATACTAAATTTACCTAATGGTGCAGGTTATGCCTACTTAAGAGAAGCTGTAACCAATATGATTGAATATGTTAAAACATTAGCTCCTAGAGTTATACTTGTTGGACATATTAAAGACACTTTATTAGAAAAAAATGGAGCTGAATTTTCTTCTGCAGATTTAGATTTGACAGGGAAAATTAAGAGAATATTGTCATCTCAGTCTGATGCAATTGGTTATTTATATAGAAAAGGTAACCAGAATATTCTTAGCTTTGCAACTTCAGATGCAATATCTTGTGGTGCAAGACCAACACACTTGCGTAATCAAAACGTTGTAGTAAGTGAAATGACTGACAAAGGCCTAGTAACACACTGGGATAAAATTTATATTGACTAATTATTAATTACAAATCACAAAAAAAAAGAAAAATTATGGCATTAAGTACAAAAGATGTTAAGACAGGAGAAGCTGGTGGAGGTTTAAAAACTATTACACCAGGACAACACAAACTAAAAATTAATTCTATTGAGTTAAAAAGGTTTAGTTTCATGGAACAAGATCAAGGTTATTACTTTATTATGAATGTGGAAACAGAACCTATAGATGGTTTTGAAGGTTTCATGATTGATGTAAATGATCCAAGTAAAGGAAATTATGCAGGTAAAGTTGGTCAAGTAAAAGCTAATAAATTCTTTTATAAAAATGGTACTACTAAAGGTGGTATAGAAATTAATAGAGATACTGAGCTTATGAAACAAATTAAAAAGATTTGTTTAGCTACTAATAAAGCAGAATGGTTTGAAAACGCTGATGGTAAATATGACACTATTGAAGCAATGGTTGATGGATTTAACACTGATGCTCCATTCAAAGATGTATTTCTTAACATGACTGTTGCAGGTAAAGAGTATCAAAAAGCTAATGGTCACATTGGTTATGATATGTTCTTACCTAAATTAAGTAAAGGTCTTGTTGCTATGGAAGCAGCTGATGCTAAGCTTAGTAAGATTATGCCTTTTAATGAGGCTGATCACTGGTCAAAATATGTAGCTGAACCAGTAGCAGAATTTGGTGATGCGGGGGAAACTACTCCAGATTTATCAGGTGCTCCTGATTTTGAACTATAGTATTTTTAAATATCAAATAATAAAAGGAGGTTAGTAGCCTCCTTTTTTATTCTAAAATAAATCATATGTTAAGAACTAAAAATTTAATACTAGACTTAAAAGAAGTTCCAAATACATGGATTTTTGAATACTATTTAAAGTTACCTGAAAAGTTAACTGGTCAAGATATCAAAATGAAATCAATATGGAATTTAAATGATAAAGATCCTTCCTTCTTTGTATACTTTTCTAAAACTTCTCAAAAATATAAATTCAAAGATTTTTCTGCAGATAAAACAGGTGATGGTGTACAGTTAGTAACAGACATGTTTAATTTAAGCAGAAGGTTTGATGCTGTATGGAAAATCATACAAGATTATAATGACTATATAATGAACAACGGTTCTTATAATGTAGAAGAATTTAAAATTAGAGCTAAGTATCAAGTGAAAGAATTTACACTTAGAAGCTGGAGTAAATCTGATGAAAAATTTTGGATGCAATATAGAATAAGTTCTAAGCTCTTAACTAAATATAATATAGAACCTTTAGATAATTATACTTTGAAAAAAGATAATGCTAATGATCAGTTCACTGTTAATGGTGTTAGAATATACGGTTACTTTAAAGAAGATGGAACTTTATATAAGATTTATCAACCAATGAATTCAAAAAAGAAATTCTTAAAAGTTAAAGATTGTATACAAGGGATTGAACAACTAACATTTTCAGTACCATACCTTGTTATTTGCAGCTCAATGAAAGACGGATTAGCTTTTAGTAAATTAGGGTTTAAGAATGCTGAATTTATAGCTCCAGACAGTGAGAATAGTTTACTACCTGAAAAAGTTATTAATCAGTTAAAAGAAAAATATCAAAAGATATGTACTCTTTTTGATAATGATGAACCAGGTATTAAAGCTATGATAAAGTATAAAGAGCAATATGATATACCAGGAGCTCATTTAAAAGTAGAAAAAGATTTAGCTGATTGTGTAGCAACACACGGTATAAATAATACTAGAGAATACATTTACCCGGTTCTTACTAAAGCATTAACAGGAACCATAAAACAATTACCATGAGATTTGTATCAATAGATAGCAGTTTAGCTAATACAGGAATTGCAGTAGGAAATGTAGGTCCCACTGGTATTATAACAATAGATTATATTAAACTACATAGTACATCTAAAAGTAAGCATAAGCAAATACGTGCAAGTTCTGATGCTATTCAAAGATGTAGAAGCACTTGGCAATTTATTAAAGAAATAATAAATAGTGAAAAGCCTAATGTAGTATTTATGGAAACACCGTCTGGATCTCAGTCTTCAGCAGGAATGAAAAGTTATGGAGCTACATGCCAATTAATAGCTTCTATAGAGCCTGCTCCAATAGAAGTTACTCCAATAGAAGTTAAAGTTGGTTCAGTAGGTGTTAAGACTGCTTCTAAAACAGACATGATTGAATGGGCCCATAAACTATATCCAAATGTAGAGTGGTTTTGGCATGCCGGTAAGAAGCAAGCTAAGAATGAACATATGGCTGATGCTATAGCAATAGCTTATGCTGCAATTAAAACACAAGAATTTGAAAGATTAAAAAGTTATATGGCATGACAATAGAAGAGTTAACAGAAAAATATAAAGAGAAACTGAAAGACAATGATTTGTTTTCAGCAAGAAAAGTAGACACTGTAAATTATGATCCTCATCCTTATACTGTTGGAGCACAACATGTAGCTCATGCTTCAGAAAAAGGTGGGATGTTAGATAAAGAAACACTAGATGAAGTAACATGTGCAGCAAAAGGTTGTACATTAACTTATGAAGAACATAAGTTTGACACGGTTATATTTTTATCATTAAAAAGAAATGGTACCAATACTGAAGCAAAAAAAGCCTTAGAATTAATTAAAGATGATATGATTAAGGATAATATTGATGGTTTAGTAATGGTAGAAACAGAAGAAAAATTTAGAATAGATGAGAAATAAAAAAGATTTAGCAGTAGTAATGACACTACTAAGAGATAACGGAGTACACTATGTAGGATGTTATTATTCAGGAGGAGGCGACTCTGGTGAAATAGAATCAATTGCGTTATACGGTCCTTCTTTTGATAAGAAATATGAAATGGATGAAGTTGATCTTGATTATGGAGAGGAAGGTGATGTGGATTATAAACTACCTCAAGATATTGCCACTTATATTGAAGATGTATTTTATGATCAACATTTAAATACTATAGAAGATTGGTATAATAATGAGGGAGGTTATGGAAGTATAGTAATGTGTACTAAGACTGGTTATTTTAAAAACTATAATAACTGCTATTACCAACGGACTGAAACATATTATCATGAAGGTGAAATAACTTTAGAGTAATGGCACATCCTGCACAACATGCAAAATCCTCAGTAAAAAAATGGGGAGGCCAAGAAAAAGATTACATGCATATTCATAACTGGTTTGATGAAACTAAAGCCTGGATAGGCAACAGCAGACACCGTTTATTTAGACATCATAGTGAAGGTATATTTGAGTGTGAAAAAGTATTTGGAGAATCCTTTACTAACTCTGATGGTAAGACTGTGTACACTAGATATGTTGGAGAACAACATGTAAAAGAAGATTGCTTTGGTCATTTACCAAGTGCAAAAGAATGGTTAGATAATTTAAAAGAACCCAAAGAATGGATGATACGAACAATTAAAATAGAAGACTAATGGAAAGAAAACAATTAGACAATGTAATAAAAATGCTTACATCAAGAGATAAAGAAAACCATACAGTAGCTCTATCAATTATTGAGGCTACGCAAACTAAAGATAGTGCTGTAGCATTGTTATTAGGATTAAAGCTTGGTCATGCATCAGAAGAACAATGGAAAACTCATGCACCTAAAGCATTAGAATATGCTAAGAAGCTTTGTGGAAGTGCTTGGAGAACTGATCTTAATGTAACATATAAAACGTTATTTACTATCATCACTTCAACTAAACAAAAACCTAATCAAGTAAAGTTATTCATGGANTTTTTCACAGAATATCTAACTAATCAAATGCAATCAATGGGTTACACATTCATTAAAGAAATAAAAGTAATAACAGATATAGATGAATAAACATGAAACACTAGCAAAAGCATCTAAAGAATTAATGTTAAAGGAGCCCTTCTATGGGCTTCTTTTATTATCACTAAATAAAATTTGGTCAGAAAAAATGGTACCCACAGCAGGAGTCTGCTTAAAAGGTATCAATTATGAATTAGCCATCAATCCCGTATTTTGGGAAAGTCTACCACCAATACAAAAAGTAGGCATATTAAAACATGAATTATTGCATATTGCATTCTTTCATTTAACTGATTATGCTGATTATCCTAACAAGCAGCTCTTAAATGTAGCTATGGATATTGAAATTAATCAGTATATAGATAAAGAATGGCTTCCTGAAAATGGATGTTTCTTAGAAAATTTTCCTTCATTAAACATGGAAGCAAAGAAGGGTACTAGATATTATTACAATATGCTAGACCAAGAATGTGAAAATGGAGAAGAAACTGCAGTAGCACTAGGTCAAGCTTTAGAAAGTGGTGATTGTGAAGTTCAGTTACCAGACGGTACAATTGTAGAACTTCCTGATCATATTTTTGACAACCAAGAATTAGATGAGGCTACTAAAAAGCTAATAGAAACACAAACTAAGCATATTGTAAATCAAGTTGCTGATCAAGTAATGAAAGCTAAAGGAAATGTTCCTGGAGAAGTTGCTGAAATACTTGAAAGAATCAATAAAATAGATCCACCCAAGTTTGATTGGAAAGGATATATTAGAAGATTTTCAGGTAAATCTGTAAAAACTTATACTAAAAAATCTAGACGTAAATACAATAAAAGAATGCCTGATTTGCCAGGTCTAAAAATCAAGAGGCAAAAACATATTTTAGCTGCAGTAGATACGTCAGGATCAGTAAGCACAAGTGAACTTAAAGAATTCTTAAATGAGATGTGGCACATGACCAAAACAGGTTCTGATGTAACATTAGTTCAATGTGATACTGCCATTAGTCATATAGGAAAATTTAATCCAAGAGAAGAATTAGAAATTCATGGTAGAGGTGGGACAGAGTTTCAACCTGTTATTGACCATTACAATGAGCATCTTAAAGATTATTCCTGCTTAATATACTTTACAGACGGTGAATGCCCTGCACCAGAAAATCCAAGAGGTAATATATTATGGGTAATATCTTCAAAAGGAGATACCTCTTATTTAGAAAATACATACGGAGAATTAATAAAATTAGAAGATTAAAAAAATGAGTAAACATATCAATCAAGTACAATTAGATTCAGCAGAAATGGTAGACTTTTTAAAGCACATCATTTCTAATAATAGACACATACAACAACAAGGAAAGAAAGTAGTTGCTACAGAAGTAATTGGAGATTCAGGTCTAGGTAAGACCAGTGTAGTATTACAAATTGCAGAGCAGCATAAGTTGGATGTTGTTAAATTAAATTTAGCACAAATTGAGGAATTAGGTGATCTAGTAGGTTTCCCTGTAAGACAATTTGAATTATGTAAAAAAGGTGAGCAACCTATGCCGGTTGAAGCACCTAAGTTTGAAATGAAGAAAGTAGAAATTGCTCCAGGTAAATTTGCTATAAAAAAAGTTCCTGTTAAAGCACCTATAGTAGATGCTAAAACAGAAGCATGCTTATGGATAGATGAAAATGCTGTTGAGCAATATACTAAACAAGGTTATGAATTCACTGGTAAAAAGAGGATGTCTTACTGTCCACCTGAATGGATAGCAGATAAACAAGGTGGAGGAATACTAATGCTTGATGACTGGAACCGTGCTGATACAAGATTTATCCAAGCTGTAATGGAATTAGTAGATAGACAAGAGTATATCTCATGGAAGCTACCAAAAGACTGGCATATTATTTTGACTGCCAATCCTGATGATGGAAATTACATGGTAAACTCTATTGACTCTGCACAGAAAACAAGGTTTGTTTCTGTAGTAATGAAATGGAATCATGAACGTTGGGCTGAGTGGGCAGAAACAGAAGGTATTGATGGTAGATGTATTAACTTTGTATTGATGCACCCAGAAATTGTAGATGCTGACCAAGGAGTTAATCCTAGATCAATCACTACATTCTTTAATTGCATTAGCTCTGTTAAAACATTTGAAGATGATTTACCTTTAATACAAATGGTAGGTGAAGGTTCTGTTGGAGGAGAAGTTGCAACATTATTTACACAATTCATTAACAATAGATTAGATAAATTAGTTACTCCTAAAGATATACTCTTAACTAAAGATGATGCTAAAGTAATTAAATTATTAACAGATGCCACTGGAGAAGTTAGTAGTTCAGAATACAGAGCAGACATTGCAAGTATATTGACTACAAGACTTATAAACTATACTCTTAACTATGCTACTAAGAACTCTATTACACCAGAAATAATCAATAGATTAATCATGCTGGTGAAGGAAGAAGAAGTATTTACTGATGATTTAAAATATCACATAGTTAAGAAAATTTTAAATGGAAATAAACAAAAATTCCAAAAGCTGATATTTGATAAAGATGTTCAAGCTTATGCCACTAAATAATTAATCAGGGGAGAAGTAAAATTCTCCCCTTTATATTTACTATATGAAATTAAAAAAATATTTAGTATTAGATTACAAAGAGGTTGTAGATCCTCTTTCAACAGGTTCAAATGATATTTATGGTTCTTTAAAACCAAAAGTTGTAGAAGGTTTCACAAGAGATTTAATAAAAGAAGGTTTAGATATACAAACAGGATGGAAACCTCTTGGTAATGGACAAGATAAATTATATTTTCTACCCGGATGTGCTGTACCAAGATTTAAAGTAAGAGAAAATTACTCTTGTACTATTAAACCTGAATACGCAACTGCAGCATTTGTATCTAAAACAAATTTACTAGGTTCTGATACTACATTAGATCTTTACCATAATTTATATCCAGTAAGTGTTAATGACTTAAAGCCTTTTGTAAAAAATATGTATGATCAAAATGCAAGTAAACTAATTCTTTCACTTGTAAATAGTTATAAGTATGAACAAGTCTTTTTAAGCCAAAAACTATGGAAAGAAAGAACTTATTCTAATTACATTTGTGAGGATGCTAGAATAATTGATATAATGGTTAATAGCAGATATGGTTGGGTAGATCACTGTACAAAACCCTCTTACAATTTATTAGGATATAAAAGAAATAATGGATTAACTAAATCTACAGCTTCTATATATTTTGAAGATGAATTACTTAGCATGTTAAACAAAGATAACTTTGTTATTGATGATGAAAAGTATGAAGAACTAAGAGCATTTGGTTTAACAGAAGATAGAGAAAATGAGGTGCTTATGATGGAGTTAATGAGTAATTGTGATTTTGAAAAAAGTATTGTATCTTTACTATTCTTATTAAAAGAATTTGGTCCCAATATTAAAAACTATAAAGAAGCAAACCACGTTAATTTCAAATCTCTACTCTCTTTTCTAAACATAGACCAATCAAATCTTAATCAAATAGATTTAGTTACAATAACGCGTATCTTAAGAGAACATAAAAAGTTTACTAAAACTAATGCTATGAAACTCTCAAGTTTATTTGCAGATGATTATATAAATTACAGTGACAATAATAATCTATGTTGGACACAAGGTCCTGTTTTAAGACCAGATTGTCAATCGCTATTAAATAAAGAAGAAACAGATGCTTAATACAAAAGAATTAGATACTAACCTGCTTGAAGCAGCTTTTTATGAAAAACCTTTTGATTTTAGTTACAGTAGTCTAAATAAACTAATGACCTCACCGTCAATATTTTATAAAGAATATGTGTTAAAACAAAAAGATGATTCAACAAAAAAATATCTACTTGAAGGTATACTTATACATTTTCTTGTACTAGAAAATATAAACTTTGATGAAAAGTTTTTAGTAATACCTGATGCTTTGCCTAGTGATAAAGTAGTAGATGTTGTAAAATTTATCTACAGCTTATATAAAGCTGAAGAAAACCCTGATCCTGACAAGGAACTAGGAGATTACCGTGACCAAATCTTAGACCAACTCAAAGAAATCAATTTTTATCAAAACTTAAAAGACACTAAAGATGGCTTGGGTGATGACAAAAGAATTGCAAAAATTGTTGATATTAAAACTGAAGCCTACTTTGAATTCTTAAAGAAGCAACAAGGAAGAACTATTATAGATTCTGAACTGTTGGATAGATGTACTAGAAGAGCAGAAATTGTAACAAGTAATCCAGAAATGAGAGAACTATTGGGACTTGATTTAAGTAATGATGGAAAAACATTTGGAATATACAATGAGCTAGAATTAAACATGAATACAGAAGGAAAATTTCCATTTGGTTTCAAAGGTATAATAGATAATATTGTTGTGGATGTTAAGCAAAAGCTTATCAAAATCAATGATTTTAAAACAACCGGTAAAGACCTTACTAAATTTTCAGATTCTGTTGAATTTTGGAACTATTGGTTACAAGCAGCTATGTATAAAAAGCTAGTATGTAACTTCTTTAGTAAGGTATTAACAAATGAATGGACAGTTGAATTTAGGTTTGTAGTTTTTGATAAATATGATCAGCTTTATGCTTATCCTGTATCAAAAGAAACTATGTTATCATGGGAAGCAAGACTAGAAGAAACAATTTTTCAAGCTAATTTTCACTATACTTCTAAAGAATTTACATTACCTTATAACTATGCAATAGGAAATGTTAAACTTTAAAAGTAATGTAAATGAAAATAACATCAATAAGAAAGAACTATATACAGAAAAGTAGAATCTTTCTATACCCTTTGTTAAATATTAGAAGAGGAGTTAGTGTAACACCAGTTCAAACTTATTTAACTTGGGACAATGTATACACCGTAGAAGATTGTAAACTAATTGCAGTTTACCATTTACGTGATGATAAAGAATTTAAAGATTTTGAAGAGAAAAAATTATTTAATAATGATTTGTTTGACAACTTTTTTGAATTAGAAGACGGTAAAGGAGCTTATGTATTTGATTTTACTAAATATAAAAAAGAGTTTAATAAAACAATAGCAGGACGTTATTCAGAGATAGATGAAGGTTACAAAAGAAAAATATTAAATTTCTTTAGAAACCATCAAGGTCACCATAGAATGATTGAAAGTTATGTAAGCCCTCACTTATATTTTGAAGACTATGCAGAGCTTCTAAAAGTACCTTTACCTCTTCTAAAAGAGGTAGGTGAACTTTGCTCTTTACCAGATTTAAAGAAAGAGATGTTGGAAATTAAGAAAAAAGTTCTTAATTTTACATCAGTGAATAATTTATAAACCAACAAAAATTTATGTCAAAAATAAATAACTACGGCAAAAACATGAGGTTATACACCTCAGCTTGGATGGACCAAGCAACGGGCAGTGGGTACAAAACTCTTAAGATGATGCCTATCAATGAAGACTGTCCTTATACAGAAGTAATCATGGATAGATCAGCTGAAGGAACAGCTCTTGTAATAATTAGTAAATTAAAGAAACAAAATTTACAAAAAGTACCAAGGCTAACTGATATGGGAGATCCAGAACCAGCTAAAAGACCAAGACCTAGTGGTAAAAATTATAAAGAGCAAAGAGTTACAGTAGAAATGTTCCAGGAGTATTATATAATGGATAAGGAAGAACAGATTAGTTTCATTAAAGAATTTGCAGTTAATGCAGAGGAATATGATTTTGAAGTTTATTTAGATGCTGTATCTGAATCTGCAATAATGCAGAATACTGAAGAAGGAAAAATCTTAGATTCAAAAGGTACTGTTATAATTACTTGATTGATTAGTGTTTTTTTTCGTTCATCACTTGTTTAATCAATAACAAAAAAGGGAATCTTCAAGGTTCCCTTTTTTTATATAAAACAGATAATGAAAATATATAAATTATATAAATTTGCTAAAGCTGTAATAAAACTTACCAGTACTCATGGAAATGATTATACTTTAGGAAATGAGGTACGCAGCTTATTGCATAAACTAAAATTATAGATATGACACATTGGGTAATGGACTATGAAACAAATTCTAATTGTTTCTTAGGAGTGTTCCAGCACTTTAAGACAGAAGAAACACATGTCTTTACAATGGGACCATTGCGTAATGATATTCATAAAATACTAGATTTCTTTGAACAAAATCACTTAGAGAATGAATGGCACATATCCTTTAACGGATTGGCTTTTGATGCTCAACTGACTCAACACATAATTGAGAATAGTGAAAGAATGAAAGAAATGAAAGGTGAAGATATAGGTAAAGAACTATATAAAGAAGCTCAGGATATCATTGGAAGAATGAATAGAAGAGAATGGCAAAAATATAGTGAAAAGAAACTAGCCATTAAACAAATTGATTTATTCAAACTGAATCATTGGGATAACCCCGCAAAGTCAAGTTCACTAAAATGGATTCAATGTAGCATGAATTGGCACAACGTTCAGGACATGCCTATTGAACACACTGAAGAAATTAATACTGTAGAAATGTTAAAAGACATTGCTTCATATTGTAGAAATGATGTTACTTCAACTAAAGAGATAATGAATTTGTGTAAACAACAAATTGCTCTAAGAGGAACGTTAACTGAAGAATACGGTATTAATCTATATAGTGCTTCTGAACCAAGAATTTCTAAGGAACTATTTATGTATTTCTTATGCAAAAAATTAAATAAAACTAAATGGGATCTTAAAGATTTACGTTCATTCAGACATGAAATAAGAGTAAAAGATATACTATTACCTTATTTAAAGTTTGATGTATTAGAGTTTAAAGACCTGCTGCTCAAATTTCAAGAGTTGGTACTTGACCCTAATCAAACTAAAGGAGGATTTAAATACTCAGTAAATTATAGAGGAGTTAAAACAGATTTTGGTTTAGGTGGGGTACACGGTGCTAAAAGAGGTATATACGAACCAGAAGAACACATGACAATTATGAGTTCAGATGTAACGTCTTATTACCCTAATTTAGCTATCAGAAATAAATGGGCCCCAGCACATTTACCAACAGAAGAATTCTGTGAACTGTATGAATGGTTCTTCACAGAAAGAAGAAAAATTCCTAAATCAGATCCTAGAAATTATGTTTACAAGATTATATTAAATAGTACATATGGTTTATCTAATGATAAACATAGCTTTCTATATGATCCCCTGTTTACTATGAGGATTACAATCAATGGACAATTAAGTCTAATGATGCTATACACTATGTTAGCAGAAAACATTCCAGGCTCAATACCCATTATGCAAAATACGGATGGTTTGGAAATGATGATTCCTAAAAAATATGTAAACAAGTATTTAGAAATATGTTCAGAATGGGAAAAAATAACTAACCTTGAACTAGAACATGATGAATATCAAAAATTAATTGTACCAGATGTAAATAATTATATAGGTATATTCAATTACAAAGAGATAGATAAGAACACCTATTTAGAACTAAGCAAGGATGAGTTTGCTGTAGTAAAAGAAGAAAACGGAAAATACTATTCAGCCAAAACTAAATGTAAAGGCAGATTTGAATTCCGTAACCGTCCACTACACAAAAACAAATCATTCTCAGTAGTAGCTAAAGCGTTATATCAATTCTTTGTAAAAGGAGTTAAACCTGAAGAATATATTAAAACTAATAAAGATATTTTTGATTATTGTGGGCAAACCAAAGCACGTGGTGTGTGGAAGTTTAGACACAGTTATGTAAAAAATAATGAAGTTCATACAGATAATTTGCAAAAAACATTAAGGTATTATGTATCTAACAGTGGTACTAAGATTATTAAACATAATACAACTGATGGTAGAGATATAAATGTAGAAGCTGGTCACTGGCTACAGACAATCTTCAACACGCTTGAAGAGAAAGAATTCATAGACTACAATATAGACAAGAAGTTTTATATTGACAGAATTAACAGAGAAATTAAAGCAATGCAGCCTGAAATCTTTGTTAATCAAATTAAACTAGATTTATTTTAAATTTTAATTATGCCAAAGAAAATTGGAAATGTGGATAGAACTGTTCTGACAGGAGCAGCTCTACCACCAGCAACAAAAACATATACAGTAATAAGCCATTCTTATGCCATTAATACCATAATGCAAGCATTAGAAAATAATGGTTTTGAAGTAACTGCAGAAGAATACAAATGTACAACTGATGCTAAAGTAGCACACGGTACCTTTTTAATAAACTATAAAGGAGATCCTGACCTATCTTTAATGTATACATTTAACAACTCTTATGATAAGAGTCTAAGGTTTAGAGCAGCAATTGGAGCTCGTATAAATGATAACGGAGCATACATGATAAACAACATGGACAGCTGGTTAAGAAAACATACAGGGACCGCAGATCAAGAAGCCCATGATTTAATCAATGGACATATTGAAAATGCTGTTGACTATTTTGAACAATTGGTCCGTGCTAAAGAACAGATGGCGGAACTTACTATATCTAAACAAGAATTTGGATCTATTATAGGAGAATTATTTATTAATGATTTCTTAGCCGTAGACCAAGTAAGCTTGATAAGAAAAGAGTTTAACAAACCTTCTTATAATTATGTACAAGGAACGTTAAATCTATGGACCTGTTATCAAATACTTGCAGATGCACTCAGGTTATCTCATCCTGCCAAATGGATGAATACACAAGTACAAATGCATCTATACTTTATTACAAAGTACAACATTGATGTGTTTGATGTAGATGAGTCTGATGAGAATGAAGATACCTCTGATACTGAATCCAATTCTGAAGACCAAGCCGTGGATGTAGAAGTAAACCTTCCAGGATTTGACAATGTGGAACTACCTGAAGGTGAAGAACTCCATACACAAATGGAAGAAGAGAATGCAGAATTAGAAGTAGCCTCTGATAATATACCACAGTTACAAGGTAGTGATTACGATGAAGAAGAGTATGAGAAAGTTAACCTTGACGCTGAAGAAGATGATGATTGGGACAAGTTAGAAGAAGCAGGAGTTATTGCTGAAGTTAAAGAAGAACCTAAGCATAGTCTTGAAGGTATAGAAGGTGGTCATCAGTTTACTCCAGATAATAAAGCTACTGAAGAGGCTACTGCAGAAATGCTTTACGGTGTAGATAATGGAGATATAGAAATAACTAATGCTCCTATTAATATACTTGCTAAAGAAGAAATTGCAGAAGAGCTTTATTTTGAACAAGCGGATTATCCAGGTTATTCTATTGGAGATGTATTAGATGTAGAAGGAAACTACTATGAAGTAAAAGGTATAGAAGATATTTATTATCTTTGTGCGGCAATGGATGTTGTAGATGAAGAAATAAAAGTAGAAGGATTTGATAATACAACTATTGATAACCAGGAGGATTTAGAACACCAAGAAAAACTAGATGAAGCATCTGCAGAAGCTAGTATGGAATTTATCATATCTGAAGAACCTGTTGAAGAGGTGAAAGAAGTATTACCTGTAATGGAGATTGAGGAAACCGTTGAAGAAAAAGTTGAAGAAGAACATGATCCAATCAAAGATACAATAGGAACATACATAGAAGAAATCTATGGATACATTCCTGAGTTCACATATACAACATTGTTACGCGAGTACAATGTAGTTCTTGAAACTGGAGAATCTTTAGTAATAAATAAATCCATGGTGGAAGAAATATAATCATAAACCTGAAAGACCACTTAAGTTAAGCTTGAGTGGTCGTTAAGGAAATATTAAACAAATAACACTAATTAAATGAAAGCAAAAATTGAATATTTATTGGAAAATGGTACCGGAATGAAAATAGAAATAGAACCAAGCGGAAAAGAAGAACCTGAGTTTATAGCTACAGCAACTATATTAAATGGTGAACTATTTGAAGAATCTAAAAGTGATACTTTAGATATGATAATGTCTTCAGCTATGAAGCATGTTATAGAAATGAAAAGTTGGCCAGAAATGTATGAAATAGTTACTACTAATTTTCAAATAGGACAAACTCCTATGGATGATAAACCTGATGCAGAAATGGGACTCGGATTATTATTTGGTGGTCCAAGAAATGAAGCATAATGTTTAACATCTAAATAATTAAAAAATGATTATAGGAATTTCCGGAAGAATAGAAACTGGTAAAGATACATTAGCAGATATGCTTTTAAAGTTACAACCAGAATTTGAAAAAAAAGGCTTTGCTGATAAGCTAAAAGAAATTGCACATATGTTATCGGGTATACCCTTAAAAAAGTTTAGCAGTCGTCATTTTAAAAAAGAAAATATGCCTGAAGAATGGGACTGGGATGGAGATCCTGATGATCCAATGAGTGTTAGAGAATTTTTACAAAATATAGGTACAGATGCTATAAGAGAATCAGTACATGATGATGCCTGGGTAATAGCTCTTATGTCACAATATAAAATAAAAAAACCTAAAAAGGTGCTTCCTAATTGGGTTATTGCAGATGTTAGATTTCCTAATGAAGCAGAAGCTATTAGAAAAGAAGGAGGTATTTTAATACGTCTTAACAGAAAAAAAATGCAAGTAGATACTCATGACTCAGAACTTGCTATGAATGATTACGGCAACTGGCATGAAATCTATGATAATGATTATGGATTAGAAGAACTAGAAAAATTTGCTAAATTAATCGTAGATAAATATGTCAAAAAATAAATATCAATGTATTGGATGTAGTACAATTTACTATACCTCTGAAGATAGACCACCCCCTACACCAAGATGGAAAGACCATCATGAGTGTGTATTAATAAAAATTGAAGAAAATGAGCAAAATGGGACACGCTGTGCAATGGATCCAGGAAAATAATTTACAAAATGATCCAAATGCACTAGAAAAATATATAAAACATGGCCATACTGAATATAAAATTAAGCAAAAAAAGAACACTAAAAGTATTTCAAATGGAAGATCCATTCTCCCCAAGGGAGGACTCCAATCTAACCAGGATGATATGCTTTCATAATGGATATGATTTAGGAGATCAATCACCTGAACTTGAATACTCTTCAGACAACTACAATAACTTTGAAGAGTTAGAGGCAGATATTGTAGATAGGGAAAAACCTTTGGTTATATTACCACTATACATGTATGATCATTCTGGAATCACTATAAGTACAACTCCTTTTACTTGTGCTTGGGATTCAGGACAAATTGGATTTGTATTCATCAGACAAAAAGAAATTGATGAGTTAGGATGCTATAGAAAAGACAATCAATCATTTAGTGATTATAAAGAAGAACTTAAAAAATCACTAATAAGTGAAGTCAATACGTATGACATGTATCTTACAGGAGATGTATACAGCTTTCATATACAAAATCAAAAAGGAGATGTTATAGATTCTTGTGCTGGCTTTTATGGAACTGATTGGAAAAACAATGGTCTTAGTGATTATTTAGATGAAGAAGATTTGGATAAACTATAATTTTCATTATATTAATTACTATGGATAAAGAAAAATTAAGCACAGAAGAAATTAATCTACATATTGCTGAATTAAATAAGCAAAAAACAGGAAATCTGCTTAATGATGTAATCATTATGGATAAGATTAAAGAACTAGAAGAAACACGTGATGGTGTAAAACACAGACCAGAAGATTCAGACTTTGAATGTTTTGGCTGTGGTTCATGAGAAAAGAGAACCTTAAGTGGTTCTCTTTTTTTTTTCTTCAGCTATAATCCTATTAAGTAAATAACTTTATTTGCTATTCCCTTATTATCTTATTTTAGCTTGGAATGATTGGAAGTTCTGTATACCCAATGCAGGATCTAAAGAAGAACCTGTCAAACCAAATGTCTTAGCAATTCTATTAGCAAGTTTAAAACTACCTTTTTGTTGCCAACTATAAGGACCAACATTTCTAGTATAAGAAGCTTTAGGGTCACCAGTAATCATCTTCTTAGTATCATCATAGATTTTAAAATAACTATCAGTAGTTGGGCCAAAAGCTACAGACTTAAGATCTAATAAAGAATTGTACTGCTTAAGACCACCAGTCAATAAGTTAAATTGTTCATTCTCTGCACGTACTTGCATTAATAAATGTAAAGCATGTATTTCAAGAAAACCAAGGGGATTAAAAGAACCTCTTTCAGGATCATCTGCAGTTAAACCAAGGAAGCCCATAGGAGCTCCTGCTTTTTTTCTAAGTTTAGCATATCTGTCTGGATCATCATCATCCCATCCAAATATTAATCCTGCAAGAATACTTAATGTTACTATGTAACCTATTTCAGAAATCATTTTTAACATTGCTGCTTTTTCTTCAGGTTGTAAATAAGTTAATTTATCTCCACCTGTTCTAATAGTGTCAGCAAGCACTTGCATGGTTTGAATATAGAATCCCATATGCACATCACCAAGTCCTGGATTTACTCTAGGCTTAGGGTTTTTTATACTACCTGAAAATCCCCATCTATGTGTAGCCATTGTAGTAAAGTATCTTCTTAGATAAGATATAAATCTAAAAGCTAAATAACGTTGTGCTTCAGGTTGATCAAATTTAGCATAAGCACCACCCATATTATTTTGTACTTGGTGGATTTTATTCTTCATCCCTTTAAACTTACTATTATCAATCTTGACTGCTTTTTCTTGGACTTGCTTATCAAATTTTCTATTAATAGCATCTTGTCTATCTTGAAGTTTAGCTTTTAAAGTTGGATCCATTTCTGAACCTTCCCAGTTTATATCAGATAATTCATCTGCTCTTTGAGATTCTATACGTCTAACATCTGTTAAAATAGATGCCAAACTTTTACCTCTTAAAGATAACTCTACAGCTTCAATTGTAGTATTATATTTTTTAGCAATGCTTTCTATAGTATCATTTAGATTTACACTATGCATTACAGGCTCTTGTCCCCATCTAACATCAATACCTGATTTAAGACGTATCTGACCATCTATAGTTTCAAAAGCATCCATGTAAGGAATCTCTTCAACTTCACCATTCTCCATGACCCTTTCTACTTTTTGATGATACATCATGCCACCAAACAATTGTAAACCTGCTTGAGTTTCTACCCATTTTCTTGGAGAATACAACCAAGAGAAAGAAGCAATATCTTTTGCAGCACTACGTGATAATTGTTCTGCAAATTTTTCATCAAATCTTCCTTGTATAGGATCAAAAATTTCTACCATTTGCAAGTCATGACCTCTAGCTTGTTGGCTATATAGTTCTCCTCCAAAAGATAATTTACCCATAGCTTTATAAGCCCATCCATTTCCTTTTTGTAAAGAACCGTGTGTCATATGTTTACCAGCAGAAGCTTCAATCATTGCCTGGAATTTCATACCCATACTGTTCTTTAGTGCTGAAGGTATGTTTAACGCAAAGAAAGAGAAAGAAGCTCTTTTAAATAATAGATTAGCAAAGTTATTAAAGATAGGTTTATCTAAAGCTCCTTTAGTAGTCTTGCCTTCAAACTCTCTTTCAATAAAATTTTTGATGGCATTAATTCTTACCTTTTTATTTTTTTGCTTAAACCTGACCATTGTCCTGCTTAAGAAATTTTTCCCATCTAGATCATCAAGAACTTGTTCATCTTCAGAATTTAGTACAGTATTTTCAATAGCTCTAACAATAGGTGATATCTTAACCAGTTGTTTTTGTCTTTCTGCAGAAGACATGTATCTCATCATGTTAGTTAATACATCAGTTGATACATCATCAGCATCAATCTTATATAAACCGGCAATAGGAATATCAGTCATCTCATTGTCAAACATATCAGCTCTAATTAAATCATGTCTGTCAGTGTGTGATAAACCATCTTCCTGTTGATCAGCCGCACCATAAATAAAATCTTTTACTCTTTTTGCAAATAAAGACAAAGCAGTAACTTTCTTTTTACCTGTCTTTATTAATGAAGTAGTTCTGGCTACCTCTAAGTTACTTTTTCTAAACCTTGGAAAATCTAAATAAAGTTTACTTCTTCTGGCTAAACCTTTTTGATTATCTATATGAACTTCTTTTGCTTTTTCTAGTAATTGAAATAATGCTTGCTTTTTAGGATCAGTACTTTCTTTAAGTTCAAAGTATTTATCATTTCTAAACCTGTCATCTTTAGCACCTTCTGCTTTAGTTTTAGGTAACCATTCTCCCTGATTATCTATAGTTTGCCCAATGATTCTTCTTTGTCTATACTTTTCTTTAACAACTCTAGAGTAATACTTCATGTTAGGGACAGAATCAATTGTTTCAACAACATTACCTATAGCATCTTTTATCTCATAGCTTTCAAAATGTTTTTTACTAGCAGGTCTAACTACATTCCATACATAAAGTCTTTCATATTTGGTAACCATATCTCCTACTTGCTTATCATAGTATTCAACTTCTCTATGATTTTTCCAAAACCAATCAGCAAATTCAGGAGATTGATCCAACATTTCATTTACATATTCTGGCTGTCCTAATAAATTAGCACTAAGCTTATCTACTTGAGTTGTTTTAAAATCTTCTCTAAGTTTAGCAGGATCTAATTTATCTAACCAGTTGTTCATGATGTCAACATAATAGTCTGTAGCTTCACGGCTACTCATAGCATTAAGTTGACTATACAATGAATCTAATTTAGCTATATCATAAGCATTAAGACCTTGTCTGTTTTTTAAAGCATTAAGATCTTTAATATCTTTGAGATCTTTAAGTGTAGCAGTTTTATTAGCTTTTTTCTTATATAAATCATTTAAGTCTTGAGCTTCTTCTCTAGTTAATCCAGACCGTGTATACTGTTTAAGTTTAGCTATTTCTAATTTATCTTGTAATTCAGCTACAGAAGCTATTGCATCTTCAGTCATTCCAGTAGCATCAGGTTGTCCATCTGTATCTCTAACGTTTGTAGTAATGTCAATAATCTGTTGCCATATTTCAGCAACTTCTAAATCAGCTGAACTTGATTCAGGCATACGTTTAGTAATTTCTGTAATTTGATCTAACAGGTCTTGTCTTTTAGTATAAAAATCATCTGAAACTTTTACTCTAGTATTAAGAGCTTTCCAGTCATTCATTCTAGTATTCCATTCCTCATCATTTTCTTTTAGACCTTCTCCTCTTAATTCTTCTTGAAATTCAAAATAAGCATTTTCAAAAGCATTTCTTCTAGGCTTCCATTCATGTAAATCTCTTGTAGCATCACGGTGCTCTCTTAATCTTTTAGCAAGAGCTAAAGGAGAAACCCCATTCTTATTAGCTACATTAGATTTAACATTACCATTTAAATCATGAAGCATGTAAAGTTCTCTATACTTTTTCCATAAAACACTAAGCTCATCTTGAATTTCCATTTCATCAAGTTGAGATTCAGCTTGTTTATTTAGTAATGATATTTTATCAAGTATAGTTTCTCTTTGTCTTTTAGCTTCTTTACCTACAGCATCTCTTTCAAAAAGTTCATCTTTAGCATAATACTCATCAGTAAAATCTCTATAAAAATAATCCTTTTTAAACTGTTCTAATTCTATTTCTGCTTGAACTAGTGTAGCATAATCATCATCACTTTTAGATAATAAATAATTTTCCTCAGCTTTCTCTACATTATATTTGTATTGTGCCATAGCACTCCTATGTCCCTTATGTCTATTAAGCAAAGTCCATACTTCAGTTTCTACAAGCTCTCCAGTATCAGGATCTTTAACTTTAACAGTATCTCTAAAACCAATGTCTTCACCAATCTTACCAAGTTTACTAGGGTTGTAACCTGCAGCCTCAGCAAACGGTCTAATAGCAGTCATGAAATCATTTAGTTTCTTTTGTGTTACTATCATCGTTTCATTAATTGCATTCTTTGTATACAATGCCAATCCACCTATCACAGGATCTGTATTATACAAGTAACCCTCAAGATTAGAATTAAACCAATTAGCATCAGTAGCTTGCCCAGTTATCAATTGTTTTATCTTAAGCTTACTAATACTCAGACCATCTTGACTCATCTTTGTAAGTTCTTTAAGTCTTTTAATCTGTTCAGCATTCATATTGCCGGAACTATTTACAGCAGATAAGGTGTTAAATTCACCCCACTCTTTCTTGGTCATACCATGATACTGTTTATACACTCTATCTATAGATTTTTGATCTACTTTTGGATTAGCCTCTAAATCAGCAATAATTTTTTCATACCTTTTAGAAATGTTTTCATTCATTGGTAACAGTTGTTCATATAAAGCATCAATAGAACCTTTTTGGTATATGTTATCTACAATTTGTTTAGACTTCTTTATATCTCTAGATATAGTATTTACCATCTTAGCTAATGGGCTATCACTAGCAACATTATTTTCTTCATTATCTACAGCCTTATTAAAATCATTAATGAAACTTTCCCAATGTTTTAGTATATGGTTATAGTAATACACTTTATTAGTGTTTTCTTGATTATCTGGAAGCTCTTGTAAATCTTCTAAATGTTCAAGTACTTTTTCCATAACTTCTCTTAACTTAATAAGACTATTAGCCACTGCTTCAGTTCTAGTTTTATTATCAGCTATATCTTCTTGTAAATTATCTGCTTTATTAATTATAGCATCTCTATACTTTTTTAAATTGCCTTTAATTGCACCTAATTCATTTTTAGCAAATAATATTTCAGCTAATTCCTTATAATTTTGATTAGTACGTAAAGTGTTTATGTGATTATCCATCATATCATGGAAATCTCTAATTTGATTAACCAATTCTATTTCACTAAAGTTAGCAATATCACCAGCAAGTTGATCTTGTACTTCTCTATTATAAGCTACTATATCTTCTTCTGTGATTATTTCAGTATTAATTTCAATCTTCTCACTCTTAGCCAAGATATCAGCAAGTTCATTTAAAGTAGTATCCGTAGAAAGTTTTGATACTTTAAGACTTTTACCCAACCTTCTGCGTAAAAGCTGTTTAAACTGATACAACAATTCACTAAGCCATTTACCAAACTTACCTTCATTTTTTTCATTACTTAAAGTTTTATTACCTGCTTTAGTTAAAGCTTTTACAATAACTTCTTCTTTAAACATAGCAGAGCCAGGATCTAGATTACTATGTGTACTTTTTGTTTCTACAATTATCTGTTGCCCTTCAGAACTTTCTTTGAGTTGATTATACAAGTTGTTAAATAACGTTGCATTTTCCTTTGAGATAGCCCGGACCAATGGATGAGCAAACTCATGTAATACAAGATCAGTTGTCATTCTATCCTGTAAAAAATAAACTTTTCCTCCAACAAAAAAAGCAGCTTCACCTGACCACGGATTAGTAGCATTTTTAGTAAGCTCTAAAGCCTCTGTACTACTAACTACTTCAAATGGTACATTTAAAGCAGAAGAAACTTGTGAAGCAAATTCCATAGCTTTAAAGTTTTTAAGCTGTGAAACATTAATTCCTACTGCACGTAAATCTTCACTAGATTGCCTGTTAGCTAAATCCATCATAGAAATTTGTTCAGGAATTCTTTTGCTTTCTGCAACCTGGTTTCTTAAATCAAGTTTGCTTTGAACTTCTTCAGGAGTTCTAATCTCTCCTTTAGTTTCCATAAAATCTCTATAAGCTTCAAACTTACCTACAGCTTCTTCTAAAGCTTTCCATTCAGGAGTATTTATATTAGGACAAACAGTCATATTTTATATATTACAATGTTTCATAAATTCTTTAACAGAAGAATCACTTAATTCAGAAATTTCTTCTTCTCTATCTTTTTGGATTTGTTTATCTGTAATAGTTTGCTTCCCTTTAATAAATAAAGTTTCTTGCATTACATTTCTACCAGTAGGACTTGTTAAATATCCAGGGTTTATATATCCAAATTTATCAAATAGTTGTTCTGACAAATATAAGAAAGCTTGTGGAGCTAAGTACTGACCTTGAGCATCTTTTTCAATAAATTCTCTACCATAGCCTTTTTCACTAAATATTAAATTCTTTCCTTTTTTATCAACCAGCCCTTGAATAGCTTTATCTATTAAATCTTTAAGAACAGAATCTATAGTTCCATCAGCATCATCATTAAAATAACGTAAAAAATCACCACGGTAAGCTCTAATGGACGGTATTCC
>JGI20158J14315_10000605_pt1 | contig 26889 bp, 51 predicted proteins | sample COG_08_FD_14315 | JGI IMG/M metagenome (IMG submission 14315)
TGGTAGATTCCTTTATCCTATCCTTTACGATAAGAGCCATGTGTTATTCCTCTAGTCTAATGTTACTGTTAAATTACCTGCTGTAATCTTAAATACATCACCAGTGTCAATAGTCTTCGCAGCATCTAATGCGGTGTGATATATCATGTTACCAGTTCCTGTTGCCGAACTGTGTAAGCCAATCCAACCTACTGTACCCCAAGTTGCGGTAGCTGTTGCAAAAGTAACATCAGCGTCTGTAGCTACGGTGTTAGTTGTAGCTGTAGGAAACGATGAAACTGCTCTAGCGTATGAACCACCAGACACTTCTGTTCCTGTTTCTGCATCAGTTGGGTCAGTAGTCCATAGTGATACATACGGATTATCTACTGCAGTAAAAGATGCACCATTTAGTGTTGAGTTAAGTAAAGCTATTTCTAATACATTTGACATATCTGCCATGATAAATTACCTCGTAGTTAAAGTTATTGACATAGGATGAGCAGGGAACTCCCCCTCATCGTCTGATTTAGTTAATGAATTAACACCCCTGTCGTACATTGCTGCCCAAGTGCCAATTCGTTCATCATTCATCAAGAATGGTTCTGCTTCACCAAGTGCTGCGTAAAGCAGTAAATCAGGCGTATATGCTAACCAAAGGTTTGATGAAACTGTTGAGCTCAAGTATTCAGGCTGATAGTAATACAACATTTGTAATGTGTACTCTCCAGCAGGAATAGGAGCAAACCTAAACTCACTACCTAGTGCTGTGTAAAAGTTAGGCAAGCCTGTTACTAATGCCCTTGTGTTCCTAAAGAAGTTGCTAGGTGACTGGTAAGTTATGGTTTGTATTGGGTTGGAAGATGATATATGCAAATCTCTCATAGAAAGAAAGTCTGCTGGCATTTCTACTGTGCTATCACCGCCTGTAGTTGTAGTCTTTACAACCTTGAGCATTTCTCTTATACGTAAATCTCTGCCTAATCTGTCTTCAGCTAATCTAATAAATTCAGGGATAACATCTGTCAGGTCATTACGAGCTAGATAACTCGCTATAGTTGCTTGTAGCGTTGTGTAGTCAGTAAAGAAAGCCATTTATACTCTGCCTTGTTTTGTTCTAAAGAATCGGTTGTCTGGGTCATTTAACCATGCTTTAAATTTAGGCATATCAAGAACGTGGAATCCACGCATAATGCCTTTCTGATTAAGTGAGTCAATGACAGTAAATGGAATGGATGCTATCTTATTGTCAAATACATCTTCACCCCATGTGGTACTGCTGTTGTTATATTCTTGTTTGTTCTGTTCTATAATACCTGTAACATCTTGTGCTACCTCTATGACAGCACCATTAGCTGTGTCGTGTTTTTTAGATTTTCTAATCTCTGTTTTTCTTAATTTGTTATTCAGTGTTTCCATATGTATCCTTAATAATACTGCCCCCGAAGGGGCAATACTAATGTCTAAACTTAATTAAACTGCGAGGTCAGCAACGATACCGTGTGCTTTCTCATTAGATACTTGAAGAGTGTACTCAACAAGCATTTGATGTTTTTCGCTGTCACCAGATTTAGCCAATAGGTTAGACTGGAATGGGCGAAGTGTAGCAATAGATGCCATGCTAGGGTCAAGCACTAATGCTTGTTCCGCAGCTGGTGATGTATCAGCAGTCATAAATCTGTCAGGTACAACAGATAAAGTCCCGAAATCGCTGAGATACACATCTGCGGCACCCATGATAGTAGTTTGCTTATCACTTGGAGCAGCATAACGCTGTTCAGCAATACCAGGAAAGCTTGATACTACTTGTTTTTGTGTTGGAGGAACAACTAATAGAGTTGGATTACCACCATTTTCAAAACATGATTTAACACATTCTTTAAGTTTTGCTTCTGTAAATGCAGAAGCAGTAGCACCTTCTGTTCTAGCGGCTGTACCGTTAGAGCCTACAGGAGCAACACCGTCTGTCATAGTAACAAAGTTAGTGCCAAGCCATGTTTGTATAGAACCAAGAAGTCTAGCTGCTGAACCAGCAGTACCATTACTTTGTGCTACATTACCAAGAATGGTTTTTTCCATATCTCGTTTAAGCTCTTGTCCTGCTTTAGCTAGTTGATAAGCTGTTTCTGTCTTACGACCTGCTTTATCTACTGCGTCAAGAGTACCAGAGATGTGTACTGTTTTACCTTGAATTTGTGTTCTGTTACCTACACGAGTGGTAGGAGTATCAGAAGCACCACTTGCATCAGCACCCTCAATTAAGCCAGCCGCACTGGCTGCTGCTAAATCATCGGTTTGCCATTCATGATAAGTTGCTGTTGCNTTNGTTTTNCCAATTGAAGAAACTACAGGAGTTTCTGTTGGAGCGATATTGTAAATCGTGTTNGATAAATCCTCACGTTGACCTANCGCAGTATACGTTCTAAATTCTGCCATTTTTAAATGTCCTTGTTATAATAAGTTTTCAAATAAAGCTGCCGCATCTCTGGCTGAACCAGTTTGCTGTAGCCTTTGCATTTGTTTTTTTGTTCTGTCCGTTACCGATTGTTTTACTTTTGCACCAGACTTAACCATCTTGGGTGCATTAGAAACTTTCTTCTTCATACCTGGCTTTGACTTAACTAGTTTGTCGTACATCATAGCCTTGTGAATAGTAAGGACTTGGCGAGAGTCATAGACTTGGGATAATTCCTCATCTGTGAANCCTACCGATTTGCCATAAGNACGAATGTCATTTCTGATTTGTTCGCCTTTGACTTTGTCTGAAAACTCTGGCAAGGATTGTGCTAGTTTTTGTGNTTCTTGTTCTACAACTTTTTGCATTTGTGCTGACCTATCCGCTTGTTGCTGTTGAGCAATGCGTTGTTGTTCAGCTTGCACTAGCTGTAGTTGTTCTTTCTTCTCGGTCATTTCTGCGACCTTAACTGCATATCCTATTGGGTCGTTCTCTTTCATTGCAGCTAAATCTTCTGGTCGGTCATTACTGCCAACCAAGAATTGTTGTACTGCCTGCAATTTTTGTGAATACTCATCCCTAACTTGTCTAGCTTCAATAATAGCTTTAGCTTCGGTTTCAATAACTTTACGCTGTTCAGCTATTTCTTGAGTCTTTTTAGTATAGTCAGAGCCAAGTTGATAAGATTTCTTAAGTTCATCAAGGGTAACTTGTTTTTCTTCACCAGCCGCTTTTATGGTGAAAGTCTGTTCTTCCTCAACTTCTTCTTCGTCCTCAATCTCGGAGTCATCTTCTTCTTCAGTATCATCTTCAGCCTCTTCAACTTCTTCAGCTTCTTCTTCAACCTCCTCTTCTGATTCCTCTACTTCTTCTACTTCTGTATTCTCTACAGCTTCTGGTTGCTCGTTGGAGTCCTCACTTGCAGATAACATACCTTCTATAGCAGAAGTTGCATCTGATATTGTTAGTTCTCCACTTCCCTCTTGGGGAGTCATGGCTTCTTCACTCATTGTGTTTCCTTAATTTCCTCTAGGGGAGGATACCCATTAAAGGCAATTGCCTATAATATCTTCCATGCCCTGTCTTTAATCTCATCGTCTTTTGCAATGGATTTAAAACGGTTCATGATTTCGTTGATAACTTTAATCCTGACGTAAGCATCCTCTCGGACTTTTTGTTGGTCAGAATCAGAGTTAATAATTAGTTCGGTTAGTTCGTTTTGCATCTCTTGCATTTCGTCATTCAGTTCTTGACTTTGCAAAAGGTTTCTAAAAGCTTCTGATTTGGTCATTACATACCTGCAATTTTATTAATCTTATCTAAAGCGTTTATGAGCTCTTTAGATTGAGTTATGTCATTTTTCTGGTTATCATTCTGTGCTTTCTGCATTAGCTGCATTTCTTTCATAGCCATGTCTGCTTCAAACTGTGCTTGTTTTTGTTGCAGCTCAAGCATTTCTTTTTGCACTTTAAGTTCTAACTGTTGTTTCTCTAATTCTAGTTCAGCCATTTTGGCTTGCATTTGCATCTGTGCTTTTTCTTGTTCTACTTGTGCAAGTATTTTAGCTGCTTCAGTATTAGGGTCAGTCTGTGGTTGTTGTGCTTGTTGTTGAGCTAATTGGTCAGACTCTTCTTGAGTAAGATTTTTTAAGAATCCAGACTCATCTTTAAATCCAGCCATGTTGACAAATTTAGCTAGGGTATCTCGGTATTGTTTAATACTTACTAAAGGATTACCTAGTCCATACTGTGTCAGCATCTGCTCTTGTTTATCAAGAATCATTTGCATAACAGCTAACTGCTCTGATTTGCTACCAGTACCTAATCCCACATTAACCGTAAGGTTGTACTGTGTGGTCCACTCTCTAGGGTTCATTGGAACATAACTGTTGTTAATTTTAATGATGCGTTCTTTGTCTTGGTATTTACAAACTAACTGTAATATTCCCATCATTAAGGATGAAACGCCTGTTTCAGCAAAGATACGAGCTATAAGTTCTATCTTGCCACCTGCTGCATTTGACATAGCAGATACTGCTGTAGCAGTTACATTCTGTAATATGTTGGCATCAAGCCCTTGTGAAGCTTCTGATACGCCAGTTCGTTTAGCTTGAATAGTATCCAAATACTCAAGCATAGGAAATGATTGCCCTGCACTTGATTGCACTGATAAAGGTACTAACGCATTAGGGTTTTTAATCCTTATTACGCCACCTGCTGTAGATGTAAGAAGGTCATCAAGGTTGACTTGTCCTTCTACTGCACCTACTCGGTAGTTGTTAGTAAGGTAAAGGTTGTCTAGCATCTGTCTGGTAATAGTAGATTTAACCAGTTGCAAATCCATTGTCCTGTCAGCTAACGACTGACCAAAGAATTTATGAGGGATAGGTATTGGGCAAACACTATGGAACGGAACATAGTCACATTCTTCGTGCATCAATACCTTGTTGTCTGCGTAGCAAACTCTGTGTAGCTCGGCTATGCCATCCTCATCTAAATCAGTTTTTACATAACATTCATAATACTCAATCAACTCCATTGATTCATCATTAACGTCATTAGTGCTAAATGGTTCTTCACCGTTGCTGTAACGTGCAATTCTTTCTGGAGTAAAGTCTAGTGTGTCGCCAGTAGATAATGTTTCTACTACTTTAGGGTCGTAACCCATAGCAATCAATTCAGAGCGTGGAACTAAACTACGTTGAGCAACAAAGGTTGCATCGTCAATAGTTACTGCTCTTTTGTCAATTAAAAACTCTTCTGGTGCAACTGATTCTATTTTAACTTTAGATGAATCTATGGTGCGTTTACATTTTACATTGTAATAAACATTAATAATGGGAGGTACTTCCATCATCATTGGCATACCCATTTCATCTATTACAGGCTGTCCAGTCATAGGGTCAACCATTGGCTGTAGGTCTTGCTCTATAATTTCTTCAACAGTATCTTGAGAAACAATTTCAACTTCTTCGTCTTGCATAATCATTGCAAGTTCATCTTCAGTTAGGTTTTGGTATTTCTCTTTAGTTGTATTTTTTTTGTCATCCCAATAAGCTTTTACTACGCCTACCTTTTGAAGCAGAGCATCTTTAAACCATGAGTTCATTATTTCAAACCCATCATTGTCTTTATTAAAAATGTGATTTACATAAGCTGTTGCTTGTTCAGCCATCTCTGCATCGCCTTCATTTACTGGCTCAAAAACCACTGCGTTATTAGATTGGGTAAACACTTTCATAATTTGTGGCAATGCACCATCTACAGCTTCGGCAACTTCACCAGTTACAATTTGGCTACGCCCTTCAACTTCATTGCCATAGGGTTCTCTCATGTAATACATTAAAGCTTTTTCTCGTTCAAGAGATGTGTCGGTAGAAATGTATCCTAGCGAATCATCAATATGCGACCCAATAAGATTAACTAATGTTAAGTTATCGTCTGAATCAATATCAAAGTCTTTATATTTATCTTTCATTTATACTATCCATTGTTTATTAATCTCAAGTGGTTTGCTCCATCCGTCATCTCGTTCATCTAATCCGATAGCTAAATATCTAAAGCTATCTGCACAATGAGAGGTGAAGTCATGGACAGGTTTGTCAAAGAACACGTCACGCTTTTCGTCATATGCTCTGCGATAGTTCCGTAATAAATCAACTGCATCTTTTACTTTGGTATCAAACCAGCAGCGAGGAAGTATTCTACGCACCGCCTGGATGCCATCATCTATTCCAAGTTTAGCAACTACCCTACAATTTAACCCTGATTCTTGTAATACCTCTAGCCTTGACTTTCCAGTACCTAGCTCCCTTACTTGAATGTCATGTGGCAGCAGCATTTCTGCTGTGTCATATCGTTTATCTCTTAACCAGTTAATATAGTAATCCAGCCCTTGACCATGATTTTCCATATAGTCAATGATGTGAATTTCTTGTCCTATAATCTGTGCAACAAATATTGCGGTAGAATCTCCCATGCCTAAATCCCAAGAGCAAAAGGTTTTAGCTATGTCATCTTTTAGCACGTCACATATTTGACCTTTAAACTCCAAGTCATTAATAAGCGTTCCGTAGTAAGCACCTTCAACTGGAGTGTGAAAGTTTACTTCAAACTCTTGTGAGTATTTATCNTCACCCATTTCTTTCTTGGCTGCATCTAATTCATCCTGGTCTACTAATCCAGTTTCACTAGCTTTAAACTCTAGCAGCTTCCATCCGTCTTTACCTGGCTTTGCTTTATCTCGTAATGTAGCAAAATGGTTTTTGCCTTTAGGAGTACCAATAAACATTACCCAACCTTTTCTGTCGGCAATTGCTGGTCGTATAATCTCACTAAACAAACTAGGGTTAATTTGTGCGTATTCGTCAATCACTACGCCATCTAGGTATATACCTCGTAGTGCATCAATGTTATCTGCACCATATAAACTTATTCGTCTTCCGTCTAAAAAGTCAGACCTTAATTCTGCAATGTTATTTACTGCACCTAATGGTCTTGTATATTCTGTCAGCATATCCCAGCTGACCCTTTTACTTTGTGAGTATGTAGGGCTAATCAAAGCAAAGCGTGGATTCTTTAATTTACAATTTAGTGCACTGTGTATTAGCTGGTTAATTGCTCCAACTGTTTTACCCATTCTCCGATGGGCTACTACTACTACAAACCGATTTTCTCTTACAGCTTTGTGAATTTGTCTTTGAGGTTCTCTTGGTTCGTAGCTAGTATAGACTTTTTTAGTCGTTGTCATCAATTCCTGTAACAACTTGAATGATGAGTGGTTGGTCAGAGTCACCAGAGATTTTGCTCTCTTGCATAACTTTACCATCACTTCGGTCAAACACTTCTTTAATAGCAGATACATCTCCGTCTTCTGCTTTACGCAATAAAGCTTCTACTACTTTGTTAGCTCTTTGAGCTTCTTCTTGTATTAACCTGCGTTTAAGTGTTTCTCCTAGCAACCTATTGATTTTGCTAGAATGTTGGTTACCTTTATTTGCCTCTGAACTGCGTTTAGCAGCCAATTCTTTTATTTCATCTTTATCCATTGTTTAGCAACTCTCTTGCGAGGTCATTGCTCCGTAGTTATTTAAAAGCTTTTAGTAAAATTAAACATTAATCCTTTATCTTCTGGGTTCTTATATGCTGCTGCACTTGCTTGACCGCCAAACATATTAAGCAAAGCGTTTAATCCAAATTCAGCTCCCTGATTGCTATCAGTAATATTAGCACCAAAGTTCTGCCCTTGTAAGCCCAGTTGTTTAATTAAATCATTATCTGTCTGTGTGATGTTAGCATAAGCTGGTCCGTATTCTGCACCTGCTGTTTTTCTGTACTCATCCATTAAGGCGTTTATGTTTAAGCCTGATGGGTCTTGATACTCTATAGCTGCTCTAGGGTTGATTGTGTTTTCAGCAGTAGGCTGATAGCTTGCACCTAGTGTAGTAGATAATAAACCATTGTTTGGTAGTGATGCTTGGTTAGTAAAGTTTCCTGCCATTGCTAAATCTTCAGGGTTTAATCCAAACTCACCAAAGCCTCTGTTAGGGTATTGGTCGTAAAAAGGAATCGTTGTGTATCTGTCACCCATTACACACAATCCTGTTGAGCTTCAAACCACCTGCGTAAGTCCTCTTGTTTTTCTTCATTGGTCTTTTTTTCATTGGTTTTTTCATTATTATCATTGTGATTCAATTCTTTCAGCCCTCTGTATTCTTACGCATCCTATGTCAATAATAAAGTAGCTAAATTTACCAACAGACGAATTAGCAAGGGATTTATCAGCTTCATACCATTCAATTCCAAACTGACAGCCTAAAAATAAATGCCATGACCACATATAATTTCCTATAAAATAAAAAACCCCACCGATTAAAGTGGGGTTACAAAGGAGTGTGAGAAACTTCAGGGCGAAGTTATCCCAACGCCCTGATTATACCAAAGTTTACAATAAAAATCAAGACTTAGAGCTTAATTCTTTTTTAGCAAAGTTTACGGCAAACTCTAGCAACTCATCTGCATACTCTTCCTTCGGGGCATAAAAGTACAGCAGATTCATTACGCTAGATACTAACCCTGCTATATGATTATGGTTAGGATTCTTTTCTTTCTTTTCTAAAAGTCCTGCAGCCTTAACGCCTACTTGGTAACCTACGTCAAACTCTTTTTCTGTTTTAGTCATTACGCTACCTCCCAATCATCAAAGTTTGGTTCATCGTTAGGATTGTTTTCTTCTATAAGCTGATTCTTATAAGCAATGTCATCCTCATCCCCGTTCAAATCTCCGTATTCTCTCATGTTATTTCTCCTTTGTTTATTATTATTGGTCTGCCATAAGATATTCAAATCCTACACCGTTATAATAATAACCTTTCCAAAACTCATCCCATTTCCAATCAGGAGCTTTTTCATCTAGCAATAATTCGTACCATGCTTGTAGCTCCTTATTGGTGGGCATTTTTTCTTCTAAATCAGGGTTAAAGTTAAACCCAGCACCAAAATTTATAGCTTTATTTTTTAAGTAAGTTTTATATTTTGTCATTTTGTATCTCCTTTGTTTATTAATCACTACATAAACAATATTACACTCTTTTATATTAAATGCAAGTCTTTTGTCATATTATTTTAAATTAAGATAAGTCAACAATTCTGGAGGTATATCTGCCGTTCTTTTCTTTCTTCCATCCTTCTACCAATATAGTCCACCCAGCAGCTCGCAGGAAGGGCAAGGCAGGACTTTCAGTTATCTTCTTTACCCTAGCACCAATGTTGCTGTAACTCGTTACCTGGAGGGCTATAGTGTCTTTATCCTTAATAGCTAATATGTCTATAATCCCATAAAGGTCTTGGCGTATCTTGGCAAATGGATTCCAGCGTTCGGTAATAGCTACCAAATCATAATCCTCACTTTTTAGGCGGGCTAGTGTTCGTTGGGTTGGGCTTGTCTTTGCCATCTTTATCCTTTTTGTTGTTAAATATTCTATCAAAGTTATCTTCAAACTTTTTTTCATCAGTTGGTCTTCTACCACTACCTTTTCCCATTGCAAGTCCTTTCTATTTTACAGTTGTTGTGAATGTTAATTGTGCGTTTCTTTAAATCCTCTGGTAAGTAAATGTAATCTTCTAGCAAACACCTTGTTGATTTAGCATCTGGAATGTTTAGCTCAACATAAATTTGTGCTTTGTTGCAGCTAGTAAAATGACCAATGTATTTAAAATGCTCTATTGGTGCGGTAACACTTACTACTAATACAAACTCAGCTATCATAATTTACTCCTAGTAACTGATGATTCCTAGTGGTGTTGATTCAATAACCGTTAGTTCATCACCATAAACAAATGTTTGACCTTCTGTACTTGGAGTTATCTCTAACCCTTGTGAACCGTTTTGGTCTACAATTACCCTAACCTCTTGTGCATTGTCTACAATAGTCAATTGACCATCATCAGGACTGAAGTAATTTACTGACTCAGCTAAAGCTATTGGTACATAAAACAATGCAATTAATAATGTTTTTTTCATAATATCTCCTTTGTTTATAAATTATCTAATACCCATTCTAGCATTTTACTTTCTTTGCCGTACTTTTCTATCCACTGTTTTGGGCTTGTATGAAAACCATCTTTTCCCTGATGATGGTGGTGGCATAGAGGCAGGCACATATACGAATTATTGCGTTGCGATATGCCAAGTCCCTCTCTAATGTGATGTATGTTGCATGGAGGTGCATCAGTTATGCCGTGATATTTACGACAAATGCAGCAACCAGACTCTGCCAATTTATTTAGCCATTGTTTTTCGTCTTTAGTTTTAGACTTTTTCATAAATTTCTTTAACCCTGTTGTATTCAACCATATATGCTTCATCAGTAATACACTTATTACAAATAGAAGGGAAATCTTCAATATACTCGTAATGCAAACCTTTTTCTTTACATTTACTTTCTAAAATATTATCTTTTGTATCCCAACAATCATTTAAATCTTTTTTAGGAAATATGTGGTCACAACACCAACAAACACCATGAGTTACAAGATGTTCTAATTCAGGGCTCTCCCAATTAAACAAATCATAGCCTGAAAAGTTACCATATTTTTTACCATCCACATATGAATAATCTAAACTGTCATATATGACAATATCTGTTTCGTCATATGTATTTTCTTTTTTCTCTTTAAATTGATAATAATACAAGCCCCTGTCGGTATCTATTTCTTTCTTGAGGTTTTTTTCACTAATGCTATCAATTATTTTATTTAATTCTTTTTTTGTTTCTTGTAAAGCTTCTGTTAAGTTTTCTGCTTTTACCGTTATTAACTCTTTACTTAAATCAACCCATATATCATAAACTTTTTTCATTATTTTTCTCCTTGTTCTTCATTTAATTTAAACCCATACCCTCTTGCAAACTCTTTAACCTGTTCCAGATACTCGTTAAATTGTTTTACATTTAATTTTGTTGTACTTCCAATAGTCATTACTTTTAAATTTTTAATTTGTTTTTCTTCCGATAGCAGTTTATATAATAACACTTCGTGCATCTCATCTTTAGATTTTAAACCAAAATAGTCTGCAAGTTCAGTTACCAGCTTCCAGTAATACTCGTTCTGGTCTAGCGACCTAGTAGATTTATATGGTTTTACAGTTACGGTCCATAAAGATTCTTTGTCTAACTGCTGTAGCTTTTCAATCAATCCATTCATATTGTTTTTATCTAATGTGTAAATAATCATTATTTCCACCCCAACTTACTTGCAAGGTCTTTCATTTCTTTTCTTAACTTTTCTTTGTTAATAGGACTAACCTTTGGTTTAGGTAAAGCTTGTTTTTTAGCCTCAACATGGCTTCTGCAAAGAATAATTATGTCGTAAGGTGTTGGGCATTTATTAGAGTTGCTAGTGTAAGTATCAAAAGAGCTGCTCACAACTTGCAAATCATATTTGCATAACTTATTCCACCATACTCTCATAAGATTTTGGTCAGCATTTTTTCTTCCGTAAATATCAAACATAGTGTTTAGCATTTCTGCAAAAGTTTTTTTATCCTCGTTAATCAAAACGTAACCTCCTCTGTTGGTTCATCTTTCCATCTATGTTGGTTAATGTATGTTGCAGGGTTAGGTATAAAATCTCCATCTTGCTTGTACCATTGTTTACTATTTTTCTGCCATGTTAAAGTGTTAACAACATTGTCAATATTAGGCTTATGTTTTTTCCAAGCTATTTCAGCTTTTGCCCTACCAACTTTTCTAGGGTACATATTCCAAAATATATTAAAACCGTCATCTATCTCTACTCTACCTCTACTCTTATCTACCTCTACCTCTACCTCTAGGCTACCGACTTGTTGCCGACTTGTTGCCGAATCGTCAGCGACTGGTAAAACAAATGATGACAGCTCATTTAACTGTTTGTTTATAAAAGATTTATCTCTTCTTAACCTAAAAGCAATCTCCTCAACCTTTGGTAAATTACCCTCATTTTCTGATGCTAATAACCACAATTCAATTAGGGTTGCTTTATTACTATCGGATAAATTACCCCAATCGTAATCCTCTAAAATCCTGCGGTAAACTTTAATCCAAATAACATTTCTATCTGGTCGTAAACTTGGTTGGTGTTCATCCCAATTTTTAATTTTGTACATTACTGCTCCTTTGTTTTTGTAAACTAACCAGCTTTAACTACTTCCCCTTTAGCTTTTATTGTAATATTAGGCACATCCCTTAATGCCAATTTTGTTTTAATCATAAACACTCTAGCAGGAGGTAATTCCTGGTCTGGGTTCTTGCCGTAATGAGCTACTGCCTGTACCGACAATCCCAAATCTTCTGCCATTTTTCTACGACTATTGCCGTATAGTTTTATTGCTTCGTTATATGTCATTTGTTTTCCTTTCTAATTTATGCAATATTGCATTTCATAACAATACTTGAAGATAAAACTATTTGCAATATATTTATTAAAAAAGTTTGACATATATTTTTTAAGTATGGTATAGTTCTTTTGTAATTTAAACAAAGGAGAAACAAATGAGTTCATTACACAACGATTATTTAGAGCAACAGTTTGAAAATTTGCTAGAAGAAAAGGAAGTACAGCAGGCTCAAGAAGAAGCACACCAACATTTTGTTGTTGAGGAATTTAGTAGCTTTATTTTAAATGTAGGACCAACTGCTATGCTTAACAAACTATGTAAAGAAGCTAAAGAAGAATTAATTATGGCATTACAAGGAGCAAAATAATGACTGAAGATTTAATATTTTATATGGGAGTGTGGTTTGTGATTGGTTTGTTAGGGTCAATTGGCTGCATAGCAGAAATAATTTTTACAAAGGAAAAATAAATGAAAGAATTAATTGCAATTCAAACAGAAATAAAAGCACCTAAAGGTCAAGTTAATAAATTTGGTAATTACAATTACCGAAGCTGTGAGGATATATTAGAGGCTGTTAAACCTTTATTAGCTAAACACAATGCCACTATATTAATTACAGATGAAGTGAAGTCTGTTAATGAGCATATATATATTGATGCAACTGTTGTATTTCAGGTGGGTGAAAATGCTATTAGCGTTAAAGCTCAAGCAGGCATTAATCCAAATCGCAAAGGCATGGACATTGCCCAGAGTTTTGGTAGCTCTAGTTCCTATGCGAGAAAGTATGCGTTAGCTGGGTTGTTGTTGCTAGATGATACTAAAGATGCCGATACCAAAGATAACTCTATGGTAAATAAACCGTCCACTAAAAAAGAACTTGATGATGCCAAGCAAACTTTAAAGGAAGCTCACGAAATGGGAAGCCTAAAGCAAGCTTATTTTGAGTTGCCAGACATTCAACAATCAGAATTAAGGGATTATGCTAATGAGCTCAAACGCACATCTGAAGGATAATCGTAGGCATAACATCATAACTGCTTCTCAAGCTTGGGGAGCAGTTTATGAAAGGCAAAAGTTATGGCGTGAAAAGACTTTGCGTGAACCACCTTTTGCTGGAAATGAAATGACTCAGTGGGGAACTGACCACGAAGAAACTGCATTGAGAGCATTTGAAAAGCACATGAACGATATATGTGAGAATGGTAATAAATTAATAGTGCATCCTGATTTACCTATTGGTGCTTCAGCAGATGCTTTTCTTAACGGAATACCTGTTGAGATTAAATGCCCATTCACACAAAAAATATACCCAACTATCCCAGATAGGTATTGGGTACAGATGCAGATACAGATGTTATGCAGTAATGCAGTTGCAGCACATTTTGTTGTATGGACTCCAGAGGAATTTCATACGGAGTTGGTACAATACGATAAAGAATTTATTGACTGGTACATACCTAAAGCTGAAGAGTTTTTAGTTTATGTTGCAGAAGATAAAGAACCACCTCGCTATAAGAGGAAACCAGAGTTTAATTTTAATTAGGAGAAATAACATGGCAGTATTAGGGGTAAGTTTAAGAATTGATGTAACAAAGATTGACAAAGATAAACTTTATAAAGGAGCAAAAGGTACTTACCTGGACGTAACAACTTTTATTGATACGGATACTTCAGACAAGTTTGGTAACAACGGAATGGTTACGCAATCTGTTACGGCAGAAGAAAGAGAGGCTGGTACTAGAGGGGCAATTTTAGGTAACAACAAAGTCTTTATGAATAAAGATTCTGGTGGTCAACCACAAGCTCCTACAGCAGCACAAGAGTTAGAAGATTTTGAGGATATGCCTTTTTAGGCATTAAGGTTACACTGCCCTCAAGGTAAGTGTCATTGGAATTGGTCTAATGGCATTTCATTGAGAACTTGAGGGTTAGTGTATTACAAGTATTACTTGTTCATTACATACATAGTAACTTCAAAGCCGAAACGCATTTCAGTAGCTGATGGTTTTGTCCACATAGTAGAGTCCTTATTGGTTAATCAAGGCTCTATTATACTAGATAAGTTGTTTAAATATAATGACAGATGTATGATAAGGAGGTAATGAAAATGATGAAAGAATGGTTAGCAAAATTAGCATTAGTTGTATTTATTGTGAGCATGATAGTTATAGCAATTAATACTATGCCACAGCATAAGAATTATCATTGTCATAGTAAGAACTTTTATTTGTATGAAAGTATAGAAGCTAATGGTAATGTGTTTTTAAAAACTAAAAAAGAATGTATTGATATTAGAGATATTAAGGAGAAACAATAATGGCAGATAAAATAAACCCAGAGCATTATAAAATTGGTGGCATAGAAAACATTGATTATATAAAAGCTAAACTAACGCCAGAAGAGTATCTTGGGTATTTAAAAGGAACTCAAATGAAATACAGGGCAAGAATAGGTTACAAAGAAGGTGAGGATGCCATATCTGATATAGATAAAATGGACTGGTATAGAAACAAAGAAAAAGAAATCTATGTAGCTGAACAACAAGATATAAAAACTAAAGTTATGTTACAAATGCAAGAACAAGAATTGCATGATGAAGATTAATTTAAACAAACCTCACCTGTGCCATGTCTGTGGCAACACTGCTAATTTTTGGTTTAAAAAATGGTGGTGTGGGCATGACAGGCATTTAAACGGAGTATGTAAAAATGACAAAGAAAGAGGAAAAGAAAAAGGAGATAAAAGTTGATTATTTTAGAGTAGAGGGTTATCCGTACAGCATTACTTTTACACCACACGGAAATAATACTCACTACCAAATATTAAATGAGCAAACAACTAGAATTATTACAAAGGGCAAAATATGAAATACGAACCAATAAAGAATCAAGGTAATTTGCATATGTATGAGTTTTATGATGGCAGAAAGCTTCGGCGTTATGAAGTATGTGCTTTGATAGTAAATTTGTTTGATGGCGATGCAAAATTAACTATTCCAGAAATATCTAAATTAATTGGGCTAGATGCAAAGTCAGTTAATCATTTAATAAGAACCATTGTGACTAAAGGCGATTTAGTTTCAGAAAAAAAACAAAGGTACACTATTTATTCTAAACCAAATAGGTCTATGTTGGAGGCTATATGGTTTCCGCAGCACAGCAAGTTTATAGAAGATACAAAAGATTTAAAGGGGAAAAAATACAAAGCAGAGCAGTTTCCTAATGTAAGAGGAAGTTTTACCACTCCTTTGTCAATGGGATACACTAATTCTATATACAATAATAACTATGAGAATTGAACGGCTAATGGTAATTTTAGATGATTGGTCTAGTTGGATGAAATCAGACAATCATAAGCTAGGCTATCCTAACAAAGTGTCATATATGTCATCTGGAGGAGAATCTACGGCAGATGTTTTTGAAGACATGGTAGGAAAAACAGATAGTGAAAATGTAAAGATATTAAATGCTTGTATTCATAGCTTGGATAAAGAACAAAGGGAGGCGGTATATGCTAGGTGGTTAGGTAGTAAAAAGCCTGTGTATTATGAGCTGAAACTTGACCTGGCTATGGATAATCTTTTAACAATGGTAGGAAAAAGAATATACGCATGAAACCAGCAATGAGAAACCCTAGTGCAGCACATATAGATTTTGGGTTTTTGTCGGGCGTTATTCCTACTAATCCCAAAGCTATGCCTTCTGATATAGATATGATATTTGAAAGAAACCAACAGTTTTTTATTGGTGAATGGAAGATGGCTGGTGAGCACATAAGTTTAGGACAAGAAATAACTTTACGAGGTTTGTCTACATTAGATAATTTTAATGTATATATTATTCAGGGATATTCAAATCACGAAGGAAGAAAGATTGGGAAAATATTTAAGTTTGTTAATAAAAAAATAGTTGAAATGGGTTCTGGAGAAGAAAGATTAAAAGGAATTATAAAGGCTTGGTATAATCATGTAGATATTAATTTAAAATAATTTAACAAAACACTTGCATTGTTTTTCTTTTTTGGTATTATGGTTATGTAATTTAAACAAAGGAGAAAATTATGGACATTGCTAAAATAGACATTAAATTAATTCAAGGCGGTGGAGATGGACCGGCATTTGCTTTGATTAAAAACAATGTTGCTTATATGTTTGTTGCCGAAAATATAAATGAAGCAATTTTAAAAGCTGAAAAAAAAGGCATTGGCAAAAAAAATCAATGGAAAATTTCAAAAAATAAAGCAATACAAATTCCAGGTATCTGGGAATATGAAATGGCAGAATTTAATGCGGAGGAAAAATAATGGACATTAGAAAAAATGCAAATGTTATTAAAGATATATTAACAACAGCAAATGAACACGCTCAAAAACAATACTTTGACAAACATGGAGAGCCTGCATACTGTGGCTTTGCTTGGGTAGAAGTTCCTGTGACTAGGACTAACAGCAAAGAAGCTAAAGACCTAATGGCTTTAGGTTTTAGAAAAAGCTGGTTACCAAAAGTAGTAGATTATAGTATCAAGCAAGTAGTCGGTCACTATGGTCAAAGTATGGATTTAAAAATTCAAGGTGCAAATGCTATGGTTGATGAGTTGCAAAAATTAGGCATTAAAGCTTATGTTAGAAGTAGACCTGATTAATTTTAACTAGGAGAAAAGAAGAGCTTCGGCTCTTTTTTTTTGCCTAAAATAAATATTAAAATAATTTGTAAAAAAACTTGCATTATTCTGTCAGTTTGTTATTATGTGTATGTAGGGTTTTAAAACAAAGGAGATAAAAATGGATTATAGAGAAGATTTGATTGAATTAGTAGATGAGGGTTTGTTAGATGCAAGAGCAGCTGTAATAATGCTTGTAAAATATATGAGCAATGATGATGTAGGAGATTGCTTGGATTGTAACGAACTATCAAAAAGATTTTTAAATGAAGGAGATATAAAATGAGAAAAATAGACGAAGAGTTGATGTACATAGCTGGAATGTTGAGTGACTGCCAAGAGCTGCTAGGTCCAGACCTGAATGGCGAAGAGAATGAAGGGTGGGTTGGTCCTGTCAACGTAAACCAAGCAATTGCTATTATGAATAATGCAAAAAGATTGTTATTTAAAAAAATGGAAGAAAATTGTAGCGTGAAGAAATTCTAGAAAATGACAAAATATAAAACTTATTTAAAAAAATGGAGAAAATATAAAATGACTTATGAAGAAGCAAAAAAAATAGTTGGTAATCAGCCTAAGTACGCATTAAAAAACATGATAAAAGCATTACAAATGTGTGCATGGTTGAATACTACAGAAGATGATTTAAGGTTGATAGCTGCTAAAATTGTAATAAAAAACAAAGGAGATTAAATGTTAAAATATCAAAATAAAAATTTTGGTTTGTTTTTGGTTGGTAACAAAGTTTATAAAATTACTAAAAGAATGGCACAAAAGTATGATGATTATGGGGTTTACCATAAAGCTAGTTATACAAACCCTGACCCTTGCTACATGACTTGTATGAATAGAAAGGTAATGGATAAATTAACTGCCAAAACTGGAGAATTATACTCTTGGCAAGATGCTGGGGGTGGTGCTGATTATTACGCTAGTCCTGGAAATAATTTTGATTGATGTTATAATAGATATATAAAGGAGGGTAAAGTGAAAGATAAAGTATTTTTAGAAAATTTACAAAACGCTAATGACAAGGAAAAAGAATGGTGGGATAAAAACGGAGCTAGAATTGCTATGAAAGTAAAAGCTTGGGACAGAAGAAGTGAGTACGCATTTGGCAGATGGCTTAATAAATTTTTTAGTTACTACATTAATACAAACAAACCTATTGGCAGATTAATTACTTGGCTAACTTAATACCCATAAATTAAATCTCCCAGCGTTTGTCCTTCTTGCACAATATCTGCAAGAGGGTCTGGTCGCCCATTTAAAATTCTTTCATAAGCTTCTTTTGTTAATTTTGATTCAGGGTTTAATCTTTCTTCTCTTAGTATTTTAAACAAATCTTTTTCTGCTGCTGCTTTAGATTTAGCACGAGGCAAATTTTTAATAGAAGAAATAAAAGGTTTATCCCCAGTATTGTCTACAACTTTTATATTAACTAATGGATTATTTTTGTAAGACTTATCTAATTGTTTAATGGTTTTTAAAGAACCTAAATTTGTCATTAACATAGTGTCAATATCTACAACTCTGCCAGACCCAAAATTTTCAGCTTGATTTGCCGTTCTATTTATTGTTCCTTTAAAAGCATCTTCTAACCCACGATTTACATAAAATATATCTACAGGTGTCTTTCCATCCCCTGATTTTATAGCCTCATCAATTTTACTTTTAGCTTTATTAAAGTCAGAAAAATTAGTATCGTAATAAACTTTAGAGTTAAAATCTGGTTGCTGCCTTTTAGGCAAATTTAGTAAGCCTTTACTTTTTCCAGCACCAGAGCTTCCTGCGGTAAATGTTACTTTATTTTTAATTCCACTTGGTACAGGAGCATTTAATAGTTCTTCGTATCGTAATTTAGATAAAGCACTAGCACCCGTATGAACATCTGCTGCTCTATACCGACTACCAACTGTATCAGTTAATTTATTAACCAAGCTATTAGCATTGTTATATTCAGGAAATAACTCTCTGGCTATATCTGTGTCTATTTTTCTTCCCCCAAAAGTATCTGCTCTGTTTGCGTAATCAGAAGACATTGGTACAGCTTCGTCAACAACTCTTCTTTGCATTAATAATTTTAATTCATCTGGAGTGTATTCGTTTGCTTTTCTAAACTTATTGGTATCATTTATTAATTTAGCTCCTGAAGCTAAACCCTTTGCTCCAGCGGCAAAAGGACCTACTCCTAATAACCCTAAATCAACAGCATCATTAATTTTAGGATTGTACCCATAAGACATATCACTTAACGCTGTTCCTGCTTTACCAAATATAATGTCGCCAACAACCCCATTGCCTGTATTAAATAAATCTGTAGTGCGATTGGTAGCATCTGCCGCTACTTTTAACGCTAAGTTTGGATTATGTTTTCTAAATTCTGGTTCAATTAAAAACCCCATATTATCTACATCTGCATACGCAGGGGTTTCTCGTAAGGGCTGTTTTAGATTGAAAGATGAACTTCCAAGCCTTATTGCCTCTAATAATTTATTTATATTTTCCATTTATTTTCCACATGATTGTAAGCCACGATTTTAATTCATCTACTCGTTTTGTATCTGTTAGTTTTGCAAGAAATTGTCTACGTTTCGCCAGAGCCCACCTAGCGATTGTTTTTGCTTCACAGTACCTCATGTACTCCGAGCTATAGTTATCGCTTACAGTGCCGTCTGGGAGGGCTACAGACCGTATGTTTTTAATCATCTAGGTCAGGAATGTTAGCGTAGATGCTATCAACGATTAATTCAATAGAACTTCCGTCATCCAAATAAATAACCATAGTATCTTCGCCATACACCACATCAACAGCATCAATGGTTTTACCCACGATGTGTTCTGATATTTGCTGTATGTCCATCTCTTGTGTCCTTAAATGTTGATAACCGAGCTGTATTTTTTTGTTTCGTTTATCTTTCCCCATTTGCCGCAGGATTGACATTGTACTCTTACGTAGGTTTTTGCTAGAGTCCGTGACGTTCCCCTTCTTTGTAATTTTTTACTACCACAATTCATACAGACAATACCGTCAGAATATACATTGTGATTAGGGTGAATTTGAATCCAGCCTTTGAGCTTTTCGTAGACCTGCTCTGTTAGGATGACATCGTTGCAATTGTACTTTTTCATTAACTTCCATGCTTTAGGATTCTTACTCATGCACTCAATCCATAACGGCATACCTTCATGTGAGGTCTTTTGTCCCACACCAAGCTCTTGTGCTATGTAGTCTAGCTTGTTACTAGCAAACCTAAACTTTCCTCTAGCGGTGTTTAGTAAATCTATGTCCCTGTAAGGACTAGGAGGGTTCATACCTTGCAGCAAAAACTCTCTATTAAGGGTTGGCATATCAAAGCGTTTGCCATTGTAAGTAATGACTGCATCAGCTTCATCTATTAATTGATGCACCTGCTTAATCATTTGTTTGTGAGATGATTCTAGGATACTGGCAAAGTGTACTTTCTTTTCGCCTACCCATTTGGCTGCCCAACAAAGAACCGTAGAAGCTTCAATCAGTTGATTAATACTAATGTTCTGTTGCCAGAGTCCCCAATGAAATCCTGTATGTGGAGATGTTTCTATATCCAATACTAATATTTTCATGGTTTTTGGTAAATCATTGCTCCTTCGCCATTAATAATTAACGCCTGTTTTCTAGGAGTTCCGCCATCTTCAACGAAAGAGATATGAATCCACCTATCAAACTCAAGAATAAGCTGGTCGAAAGGAATGTCGGAAGTAATAATATCAGCAAAAATAATTTGAGGACTGCCATAAGCGTTAGATGTAAAGTCGCAAGCCAGACCTTGAGTGTGCTGAGAGGTTCGTTTGCTGCCGAGTAAATCATTAAGCTCAGGACAGCGATAACCAGAAGATACATATATGGGCGCGTTAAGTAAACTTCTAACATTTTCCATTCCGTTTGCTAATATACATAAATTGTCTAGTATTCCTTCATGGGGAGTATTGTCTATACCTTTTCTTGCAGCCGTTTGACTAAAGGTAAACTCTTCTAATGTAAAGTGAGGTGTTAACCTTGTCATAGTTGAAACAGCTCCATAAGATTGAGCAATGATTCATTGGTGGGAGTTGACGGTAATCTTCCAGACCCTTTTTTCATTGGTGTTGTTCCGTAAGATAAATTATCTAATGCTTTCCCACCACCACTATACAATATATTTCCAAGCAAACCGCCTTCATCTGCCATATATTTATACGAATCTGCCATGTATCCTAGTATAGAGTTTCTATCTGGTGATGACAATAGACCGTTTTCATTAGCAAGTAAGTCTGCTGACATTACAGAGCCAGCGCCTATACCTGCTTTTTTAGGATTAAACTTTGCAAATATACTTCTAATGTTTGCTGGGTTAAATATAGCACTTGATTTACTTGCTTCTTTTAAAGCACCAGTTTCTTTTGCTATATATCCATCAAACCCAGCATCTTTTAAAATTTGTTGTGTTGCTGGTCTTTCCATTTCATACCACGGACCATCAATAAATTGATTGTTATGCCATTTCCATTCAGGTTTTGTTAATAAATCGTTTATTTGTTTTATATGCTCTGGATTCTTGCTATCAAACAAATTACCTTTTTTTAAAACAGGCAAAATTCTTGCGTTCTCATAAGTTTCCGTTACTCCATTTTTTAAACTCATAGAGTATCTATTTGCTAGTTCTGGAATATCTGTTACATAAGTAGCATTTCTGCTTCCATCAGCAAGGGAATAGTCATGAACTCTTGATTTTATTTTTGGGTCAAAACTGTTAAAATCTTTATTAGTTCCATGATAATAAGCTTTATCATCAAACCCTAAAGCTTTTGCTCTATCTGCTGCTGTATTACCTTCCTTTAAACCTAAACGCTTTACACCTTCATAAGCAGCATCCATGTTTAGAGCTTCATCCATTAGCTCCAACAGTCCTCTTAATTTAGCCACTATTTAGTTAATCCGTTTTTTTTCTCGTAGCTACGCAGACCACCTAGACCTAACATACCCATGAGTACTGGCAACATAGTAGAAGTGTCAGCCTGTGGTACTATTATACCTAACGGATAGAGTAAAGGCGATACAAGAAAGTTAATAGCAAATCCTGCTACACATACCCATCCCACTGCTGGTCGCCATCCTGCTTGAAACCATCTGCCTTTAGCATCTTCTTGGTTTACTGCTATCTGTGCTATGGCTATCTCATGGGCTTGCTTCTCTGCTAGTGTAGATATCTCAAAGGCTAGTTTTTGTTTAGTGTCGGCATCAGGTATAAACTTATCTAGTATTGCTGCGACTGGTGCTATAAGGGCTGATAACATTAGTAAATCCATCCATATAATATACAAGCAATGACAGGGCTAATAGGTAGCACTGCTAGTAAGGTGAGTATTGCAAGAAAAATTTTACGCATAAACAAGGATGGCATAGCAGTAGCTCCATAATAATACGATTGCAAAACAAATGATGACAGTAGTTTCTTTCATAGCCCACCCAAACTAATTAATACTTTAATTAATAAGAATACAATGCCTGCAAATACTGCCATGATAATCTTCTCCATCCTAGCAAGCCTTGCATTAATACCTTCGTAACGAATGGCACAAACTTCTTCATGCGTATGTAAGTCTGCTTTTACTTCTTGTACTTGGTTAGTTGATGCCATTAGTTTCCCTTCGGTGCGTTATATAAATTGATTGGGGGTAGGGTTAGTTCTTGCCACATTATCTTCTTCCTTGAGGAAAACTTAACTGGTTATCTAACAAAGATTTTAATTGCATTTCTTTTTCTTTTTTTACTAAATCTTCTTTTGGTAAAGCCAAAAGACCTAAATCAGTTTGTAAGTCTAATTGTCTGTAGCCAGGCTTTACGTCTATTTTACGATTTTGTATTTTGTTAATCATTTTTGCAATATTGCTTTCCATTAATGCTTGTCTTGCACCAGCTGCTGATTTACCAAGTGTTGTTAAGCCTGCCGCAGCGTACAATCCAGCAGCAACATCCCCAAATCCCATGCCCGCTCCGACTGTTAAAGCAGCGGTGGGACCCATTCCATAACCACCGTGCTGTGGGTCTAGTTTAGACATTCTTTGCAAAAAGTTTTCCACTTTACCGCCCTTAACAAAATCTTGTAATATTTTTTTTTGTTCTTTAGTAAAATACCTTGATTTTTTTTCTGAATTAACTAATGTTTGTACTTGTTTTTTCATTGCATCAACTAATTGAGCTTGAGTATAATTAGCACCTAATCTCATTTCTGATTTAATAATAAGGTCTTCTAATATATTTGTATTTTTTGCTTTGCCATAATATTTTTGCCCTGTTTTAAAAGCATCAATATTTGATTTATTTCCTTTGCTTGATTTAGCAATTACTCCTTCGTCAGCATAAGAAATAAAATCATCTAACTCATCCCTTAATAAACCAGACGCAAATTTAGATTTTGGTTTTGTTGTAACTTGTATATCATCAATTAAATCTCTAAATTCAAATAATTCATTAATATTAACTGGCTTGCCCATTTTTGCTCTTAACTGTATTTTTTTAATTAAAGCGTCCGCTGCTGCTCCATAGCTAGAAACATTACTAATATTTTCTGCTTTTAATGTGTTGAGCATTTTGTTACTTAAATCTATTATGGAGCTATTATTAAAGTCTACTTGAGCTTCTTTAGATTCATCAAAATACATTTTTGCTCTAGTAAAAAGAGATTCTGAAGAGGTAGTTGCTTGTTTAGAGTTAACGTTTTTTACTATAGGAGTCTTTCCTTTATATCCTATTCTGCCAAGATTTCCAACTCCAGGTGTAAATGGTGGTATTTTTGAAACTTCAAGAACATTGCCTAATGCTGATATATTGCGTTGTCCTTCTTCGCTTCTAGGCATATACGTTAAATCGCTAGTTTTTTCTTGTATTAATTGTTCAGGTGATTTTATCTGTGATTGTCTAAATTCGTAGTCTTTTAAAACTCTTTGATAGTCTGGGTGGCTAGATTTTGATTTATTTTTCTCTAGCCATTTCTCTTCTTTAAGCATAGTTTGGTCTGGAGATGTTGTAGCATCTTTGTACGCAGCATAACCAATACCACCAAGCTGTGCTGGGATACTTGTAGCTACAGTTGTTCCAGCTTCAATAACGCCTCTAGCTTCCCTGCCAAGCGTTTGTAATGATTCTGGTATATATTTATATATATCGCCTTCGTTATAATTTAAAGCCATTTAAGTATCCTTATTATAAATCATTGTTAATAATATCTAAAACGCCTGAATCTGCACCAGGAGCTTTATTTTGGTCAATAATTTTTTTAATATTATTTTTAACATCATCAATGTAAGCTTTGCGATTCTTTTTAAAGTATTTTCTTTCAAAAGAATATACATTTGTACCAAACCCATTTTCATTTACTTCCTGCTCAAAAGCATCCGCAAAATCTTCTTGCATATTTTGTTTTGCTTGTGCAACATAAGCGATAATTTGATTGGTAGCTTTTGGATTAGTTGTTTGTACTGTTGTGCTTAAAAAGTTTTCAAAATCTTTGTCCGTCATTGGTCCTGTTCCTGGTTTTTTCTCACCTAGAGCAAGTTTAATTTGTGCTGTTTTTAACGCTCTTATATAATGTTTTTGTTCGTTTCCTGGTAACTCAATGCCAAGCCTACTAAACATATTGTCAAGATTTGTTAATGTTTCCGCTCCAAACCCTTGAGCACTATCAGCTTCATCTACCAAGCTTGAAGCATAAGCTAACTCTGTAGCATTTGGTATGCCAGCATTTATGTTTTGCTGAACTTGGTTAAAGTAATCAATAGACTTTTCCTGAACTTTTCCTTCTGCTTTTTGCCCTAAATCAATAACAGTATCAGGCTTTTGTGCAACATCTATAATTGCTTGATTCCTTGCTTCGTTAGCAGGCATTCCATTAGCTATGTATTGTTTTTCAAGAGCGTCTATTGCCATTAATTTAACATTTGGAGCTGTTGCTGTTTTTGGTTTATAAAAATCTTGCATAATTGCTGCTTGATTAGCTACAGGTAAATTTGTAATGGCACTATAAGATGGGTTTTCTGTAATAAATTTATTTATTGATTCTGTGGTTAAATTTCTGTCTGTCTGAACTCTTTGCATTTCTTGCAACTGTTGATTCATCATTGCATCTTTGCTCATTTGGTCATAACGTCCTTGAGCTGCATTTACTCCAGAAATACCAGCTTTTGCAAGATAAGGAAATATGCTACCAAGATTTTGATTTTTAGGTTGTGCAGCGTAAGATAATCCTGTATTTAACAAACCTTGAAAAACTGATTGCCTATTAGTTTTGTTTAGCACATCTTCATACTTATCTTTTCCTAACAAACCCATATCATACATTTTTTTTATGTTGGGATTAGGTGAAGCTCCAAATATATTGGTGTTTTCTGGGACTAAATCTTTCAAGTAATCTAGTGGGTTAAAAGCCATATTTTTTCCTTATAATAAACCTAACATTGCTAATTGTTCTGGAGTTAGTTCGTTTCGTGTCATTTCAGAACCAGTTGGTCCTGCAACGGATATATCTAATAATCCATCTCTTGGGTTTTGGTACTGTGATTGCAACATCTCGCCGTTAGTCACTCTTTGCATAGTTGGGTCTTGTTGCCCTAATGCTTGGTATCCTAATGCTCCTGCATTTAATTTGTCTGAAAAAGACATACCTTCTAAACCTTCGTCTACATAATCATAAGCTTTACCAGCGTATTCTTTTCCTATATCTAATACATTGCTAACTTCACTTGGTAATGTAAATGCGTTAGATGCTGAAGCAATATTGTTTCCTGCACTCATAAGATTAGAGCCAGAGTTTAAAGAGTTTAATCCAGCAGATGCATCATAACCGCCTTTAGCTAACGATAATCCATCAAAAAAACTAGGAGTTATTGCACCAGCTGCGGATGGACCGTCTAGTACTAATGGCATTGTATTTACTGCTCCCGTTCCTCCTCCTGCGGCTGCTCCTGCTGGACCTTTACCTGCACCAGCAGCACCTCCCATAATTGCACCTTTAGTGCCATCACCACCCATTGCATATTTATCTAGCATATAGCCGCCTGCTGCCATAGCTAAAGGAACTGCTAACATTTGAAACATTATTTGCCACCTCCTGATGTAGTGGTAGTGCTGTTAATAGGTGCTGGAGCACCATAAGCTGCACTCAAGTAGCTACCTAACTGTTGTTGCGGAGCATTAGCACCATATTGGTATCTATCAATATCACCCTGTAATGCTTGTCTTGAATAATCTTCTTGTGTTTTACCTACATTCATTAGCTGTTGTATATCACCATAATCAGCCTGTGCTAATTGAGGAGCATTAGCCACTGCTTGGTTTTGGAATCCACGTTCTTGACCATAGTTTTGATAAGCTAGTTGAGCCCCTTGTCTAGCCAAAGAATCTGCTAGGTTAGTAGTAGCATCAGATTGCATTTGTGCCTGAGCACCTGAACCGTATCTTCCTGCTTGTGATGCAGTGCTGTTAAGGTTTTGTGTAGCTTTATTGTATTCTGATATAACTGGTGCTGCAGCTGATGACATCATGCTAGCAAAGTAAGGGTTGCCTGCGGACAAGTAATCACCTTGTATAGAGCTTAATTGTTGCCCTTGTGCTGCTGGTAATAATGGACTTCCTGCTGTTGCTCTAGCCTGTGCAGCTTCTAACCCAGAGGTAGTTGCAGCAGATGGGTCTATATACGTTTGACCTGGATAATACTCTGGAGCACCTGCTTGGTAAAGGTTTTTAGCTTCATCTAGCCCATAGGAAATATACGGCTTTAGCATAGGGTCAATTTCAGACGTAGTGGTTTGTTGTTGGGGGCTACCACCACCTTTAAATAACTTTCTACCCATCTTACCGTTGTCAATAGATTGGTTTCCGTCTAGCTCTGGAAAATAATCGTT
>JGI20158J14315_10000616_pt1 | contig 26675 bp, 20 predicted proteins | sample COG_08_FD_14315 | JGI IMG/M metagenome (IMG submission 14315)
ATGACCGCAACCTGCAAACATCAAAGTCACTCAAATTAACCCTTGCATAAAAGGAGCCGTCCACACATGACAGTACCTTCGGGCGCCCAAAAAATCTTGGGCGCCCTTCAGTTGCTTGGCGAGAAATTAGTCACATACCCACTGCATCGTGTGGAAGTTGAACTCAAAGCTTTGCATCGGAACCCATGTAAATCCTTGCAAGCACTTGTGGAATGCCTGTTGGCTTTGCTGGGTCAGCACAAATACGTCCACCTGATCTTCAACCAACTTCCGTTGCAACGACTTGTAGATCTCATTTTGACGTGCAACGTCAGAAATTGTCCTGGCTTCATCGATCATTGCGTCAACTTCGTCGCTGAGCACCCATTCCATTGACGCCCAGGTTCCAGCCGCACGACTGTGGTATTGCGTGAAGAAGAAAGTGTCGGGTGAAGGATATGTAGCCCCATAGAACACCTGGTTGATTGCGGGCGTTGTATTAACGTCTGCGGCCAGTTCGGTCATACGGTTCCACGGCTCAGGCTTCAGGATTGTATTGAAACCAATTGTGTCGAGCAGGGATTTCATCAAGAGTCCAATTTCTTCCTCAAACGCCAGCCCCGCGACATACATAATTTCGATGTCAATAGGCCCGCTGCCTGCATAGGATGATGCATCCACGTATTCTTTCGCCTTCGCTAGGTCGAACCTCGGTGCCGCGACATCATCTGGATAAGCGTCTGCAAAAATTGGAGGCATAGGCCCTGTCAATGGCGCGCCGGGCAAAATCACTTCACGGATTGTATCGTAATCTGTGGCGTATGCGATGGCTTTGCGAATGTTGACATCATCGGTTGGCGCAACGGAGTTATTGAGCTTCAGATAAAAATTCGTCGCGGTTGAGTATTTTTCAATTCGATAGTTATCCATGCTACCGATGCTGTCGTATGTCTCTTGGGCTTGTGCGTCCGACGACATCGATAGTTCGCCCGATGCAGCAAGTGCTTTTACCGTCGCCTCTTCATTGGTAACGACAAACCGGACTTCGTCAATTCCAGTGTCGGTCCAGCCCAGGTGGTATCCCGCATAGGCCTTCATAGTCATACCCGCTCCGCGTTCCCAACTATCCAAAACGAATGCGCCAGCACCGATCGAATTATTGGCTAGATAATCTTGTGCCCATGGGTCATCGTTTGTCGCATTTTCCTTTGCGAGATCTGAATTCACCACAAATAGGATGGGCGTTGTTGTCAGGAAAGGCGCATAAGTCTTTTCAAGCTGGAATTGGACCGACCGGTAATCTACTTCAGTTACCGCACCCTCACTTAGGACGCCTTCAAACAGATAGGCCGGGCCCTCGTTTATCGATAGTAATCGATTGACCGACCAAACGACATCCTTGGCTTCAACAGGTGACCCGTCTTGGAATGTCGCGCCATCTTTTAAAGTAAAGGTCCAGGTCAATCCGTCATCAGAAGCGGTCCAACTTTCGGCCAAGAGCGGTTGAATTGCCCCACTACCATCCAATGTTGTCAAAGCTTCGTATAGGTTCACACCGGCCATATACTCTGTGTAGTCGTTGATTTTGGCCGGATCGATTGTTCCAAAAATTTGAACCGCATTCACTGTGACCACGTTGTCGGCGATCGCCGTCTCCGCACCCATCAGCAACGCAGTTGCTGCGACGACCCCAATGGCCTTTTGCCTAAAAAATTCCATAGTTTTCCTCCAAGTTGCTAGTTTTGTAAGTTTAATATCTCGATTGGTTTGTATTGTGCCTCATACCCAAAATAACTAGGCCCCACGAGTTCAAGCCCATGTTTTGTTCGCCATTTTGGGTCACATGGCAGACCGAAAACAATCACACGAAATCCATAGCCCATTGTTTCTGTTGTAATCGGTTGACCGGTCTCCAGATCCAACAGACAGATTAAATCTGGCGTTATAGCGCGTGGCCTACCATGTTCATCTTCGGCCAAGAGAAACTCATTTTGAAAGTTCAGGAACATTTTCTGACCCTGATAACTTTCTAATCCTTCGATAGTTGCACGACCTCGCGCGAATCCGCCCTCGGTTCTACGATCGACATCCGTGACCCGCCCTTCAAACAAGCGCATGCCTTTTAGATCAGCCGCTAGTTTATCAGCAGGATTTCTATTTGCCGCCTGTTCTGAGCCGATAATCCGCCCAATGTTTGCAATCAGGGATAAGGATCCACGCAAAATCGCTTGCTTGGCCTGCGCGCCGGTCATAGGATAAAGAGCAATAAGTCCAGCCCCACCCATTTCTACAGTAATGACGCGAGCGAATTTTTCGGTCGAAAGGTTATCGACAGTGTTAAGCGCTATCGCATTGCCCTTTTCATCGGCCATGGCCATCGGGCAGGCATGGATGTCAAACATGGTCATCGACACCATTTGCAATTCGGGAAACGCCCGACCCATCCCATCCCCATCAACGATTGGAAGCCGTGCCGTTGCGGCAACGGCAATCGGAATCGTGGAATTCAACCCGCCAGCTTCGATACAAAAAATTGCATCAGCCTTCTTGCCCAAAACTGCTTCAAGCGATCGCAAAGCGTTGATAGCTTCATCACCGCGGGGTAGTTTTTCTAACATTACGGTCGGTGCACCCATCATGGCAACGGGAACAACAAGTGCATCATCAGCCAAATCGTCAACATTAAGAACCTGAACTGAGCCATTTGCGTCAATCGCCTGTTCAGCCATAAGGCGTCCAATGTAAGGGTCACCGCCGCCGCCTGTGCCCAAAAATGCGCCACCAAGGGCAACGTCGGCCATGTCGTCACGAGTTATTATTTTAATCGTTTCCATCAAATGTCCTCCATCGGGGCGAAGGTGATATCGGCATATCCAAATGCGGCCGGGCCTACGATTTTTAAGGCCTCCGGTGATCGCATCAAGGAATGTGCTGGTAATCCTAAGACCGCAATTCGCTGTCCGTATCGCAACATTTCAGTTGTGATTGGCAATCCCGTGTCGCTGTCCAAGACAACAATCAGATCTGGGGTGCAAACTTCGACTGTTTCATTTCGACGAAATACCAAGAATTCATTTTGTAAATCGATCCTCCCAGAATCACCTTGGAAGTTGCCAAATCCTTCAAGGGCTAAATGCCCAACCGCAAAACCCCCTTTCAGGTGTCGTTGAAGATCCACGATCTTGGCCGTCATCAAAAGTTTACCACGTTCCTGATCTATAACGGTCTGGACCGGATCTGCGTTTGTCTTATGGGCCTGCAATACTGCCCTACCCAGATTGAGAGCCTGTGTAATCGTGCCGGGCACAGCCGCGCGTTTTACAAAATCTCCTTTCATGGGTTGGGTGGCTAACCCCGCCGCCGCGCCCATAGAGACCACGACCGACCTAGCTATGCGTTCCAGCCAAACGTCATTCGGAGTATCTCGGATTATAACAATATTGCCTTTCTCGTCCGCCATGGCTCCGGGCGCTTCGCGGTGGCCGTAGATTGACCAAGTGCACATTTGCATTTCCGGGAAGGCGCGACCCATGCCGTCACCGTCAACAACCGGCAGACCTGCTTGTGCAGCTGTCAGCATTGGCTCCATTGAATTAGCCCCACCGATTTCAGCCGAAATTAGCGCATCAACTTTTACGCCTAGTTCTCGTTCTATAGCGCGCAATGCGCGCAGGCATTCTTCGCCTTCTTCGATCTTCTCGACACCCACAACCGGTGCACCTATACCGCCAAGTGATACAACCAGCGCATCGTCGGGTAGCTCGGCCAAAGGGATGACCGGAATTTTTCGACCCATCTTTAATTGTTCTCGACAACGCAGCTTGCCGATGTAGGGGTTGCCACCACCACCGGTCCCAAGGATCGCAGCGCCAATTTCAATGGCATCCAGATCGCCGTCCGTTACCTCTCGCAAAATATCACCCATTCATGTCACCAACAACCTTCAACCGGATGCGGGTCGCATTACCCGGTAGATATGCCAAGGGAACGTCCTCCTGATCTAACAGTTCGATACTTTCCGGTTTAGCCCCAGCAGCAATTGCTTTGTTAGTCGCTTCTGTTCGTGCCTCGGCCAATGCCTCTTCGCGCGTTTTGCCATCTAGTGAGAAGATACGGTCAACTTCGCCCGAAATCTGGCCAATAGCCGCCCCAACTGCGTTGGCGACAGAGAAATGTTCGGGCCGGATCACGGGCAAGTCGCCGACGTGGTCGGGCACAAGTATAGATCCGCCACCTACGGCCAAAACAGGGATTGGATCAGGCGACACGCGCATGCGTTCGACCGCGTTTGTCAACATTTCGTTTATGCGCGCTCTGACAGCTTGCAGATGATCATGCTTCAGATCAGCGATTGCAGATTTGTCGCCAAAATCAGCAAGTCCTAGGCCCACTGCAATATCAGACGTCGTCAATGTATTACCGCCGAAAATAAGGGCGTCGGTCGTTAACTTGTAACCAACGGATCGAGGGCCGACCGTCAAGGTTTCGCCAGTGCCTTCAACGATTGTTCCGCCGCCAAGCCCGATTGCAAAAACGTCCGGCATCCGAAAGTTTGTGCGTACGCCGCCAACATCCACAGTGGTGCTCGCCGGTCGCGGGAAGCCCTTTACCAAAGCGCCGACGTCCGTAGTTGTACCGCCCACGTCGACCACAATTGCGTCCGACTTGCCGGACAGAAAGGCCGCACCACGCATCGAATTTGTGGGGCCCGAAGCAAAAGTCAAAACCGGATAAGATTGGACAAAATCGCGACTCATCAAAGTGCCGTCATTCTGGGTAATATAGTAGGGGCAAGTTAAACCAACCTTTGTCAACGCCCGGCCAAATGCGCCAACCGTGCGCTCAGACAACGCGCGCAATGACGCATTCATGATCGCTGCGTTCTCGCGCTCCAGTATGCCTAGACGGCCTATCTCACTCGAAAGGGTGAAATCTACGTCGGGCAGGGTTTTGGCTAATTGCTCCATTGCCTCGCGTTCCATCTTGTCGCTAACCGGCGAAAATACTGACGTTATTGCAACTGTATCAATACCTTCATCACGTATCTGCACCGCGATTCTGTTAAGTTCTTCCATGTCCAACGCAGAAATCTCGCGTCCGTCGAATTCATAACCGCCTTTGGCCATCCAGAAGTGATTGCCAACAGCATCTCGGATATCGTTAGGCCAATCAACCATAGGCGGCAAACACTGTGCCGCGGGGAGGCAAAGGCGCACAGCGCCAGTTCGCGCCAAATGCTTTCGCTCAACAACGGCGTTCGTGAAGTGGGTTGTACCTATCATGACGGCCGTTACTTTAGCCTTGTCCGTTCCGGCATCGGCCAAAGCCCGTTCGACGGCATCAACAACGCCGCTCATGACATCTTCGGTCGTAGGGGATTTCACGCCAGACAGGATCTTGTCGCCCTGCATCACTACGGCATCTGTATTTGTGCCACCAACATCAACGCCAATTCGGAACATATTTTAAACCTCCAATGCAGTAGACGTGGCTAAAACCGCGTCCCGCTCTTCATTTTTCAATTTGGGCTTGCTCGCTTCTTCTTCATCAGAAATAACGGGTATCGCGGATAAAAGGGCGCGCGTGTATGCATGCGATGGCGCATCAAAAATGTCTGCGACGCGGCCTTCTTCAACCACGTTACCGCGCAGCATCACCGCCACGCGATTGCAGAAATTTCGCATCAAACTTAGGTCATGGCTGATAAAAACATACGTGAGATTGAATTCACTTCGAAGACGATGCAATAGGTCTATAACGGTTGATTGCACCAAAACGTCTAGGGCAGAGGTGGGTTCATCCAGCACGAGGATTTTGGGATTTACTGATAATGCCCGAGCAATAGCGACCCTTTGTTTTTGACCACCAGATAGTTCGTGGGGATACATACTGGCGTAGTCTTGTGGCAGATCAACCAACTCCAGCAATTCGCCAACGCGGGTCTTTATCTGGGCCTTGTTGTGCCCCGTGAATTTCAAGGGCACCGCAAGTTGATCCGCGATTGACCTACGAGGGTTCAGTGACGATCCAGGGTTTTGATAGACGATCTGTATCAATTTTCGAAATTCTTGCGTCCCGGCAAATTCACTAATCGGACGCCCATAAATTGATATTTGCCCCTCTGTCGGCTTTGTCAGCCCAAGAATCAGCTTTGCCATTGTGGTTTTACCCGATCCACTCTCACCTGCTATACCAAAAATATCGCCTTGCTGGATCGTCAAAGAGACGTCGTTTACCGCCCGAAAATCACCAGTGACCCGGTTCAGCCAGCCGCCCCGTGTTTCAAAGTCTTTGGACACATGATTGATTTCAATCGTTGGCTTTAACCCTTCGTGTTCCATCGTTTTCACCTTGCTGCCATAGAGTATTGGCACAGCAGACATTAGTTTGTGGGTATAGTCATGCTCAGGCTTTTCAAAAATTTCATCCCGAGTTCCCGTTTCAACAATTTGCCCCCGTTCCATTACATAAACTCGGTCAGCCATCTCGCGAACCACGCCCAAGTTATGAGTTATGAGTAAAAGTGACAGGCCCTCTTCCGCGACCAAAATATTGATGAGCTGAAGAATTTCAGCCTGTGTGGTTACGTCAAGAGCGGTACCGGGTTCGTCCGCAATTAAAAGTTTTGGTCTATTCAGCAGCGCCATACCGATCAACACTCTTTGCCGCATACCGCCTGATAGCATCATTGGATAACTGTTTAATATGCGCGATCCTTCCTCCAAACGAACTTTACGCAATGTGTCCATTAAATGCGCTTCTCGGTCGGACTTGTTGCGGTAGCGTCCCATACGAATATCTGAATAGCGCACGATATCATCCATTTGCCGTTTTATCGTTAAGACTGGATTAAACGAAAGCATTGGGTCCTGTAGGACGATAGAAATACCCGTTCCTTTTAAACGGTTGCGTTCCTGTACATTTAAATCAAGAAGCGACTGACCATCGTAATTGATACTACCGCTTTCAACTTTTCCCGGTGGCATGGGAAGCGTTCCAATGATAGTGCGCATCGTGACCGTTTTTCCAGATCCGGACTGTCCGATCAAAGAAACGCGTTCACCTTGACCAACATACATATTAACATCGTTAAGCACGCGTCGTGTCTGGCCATAAGCGGTGAAATCGATACTCAAGTTCTTGATGTCCAAAATGCGGCTCATAGTTCAACATCCATCATATCGCGCAGCCCGTCGCCCAACAAATTGAATCCAAGTATTGCGTAAAGTATCGAAAATCCGGGCATTACCGCCTGCCACCACATCTCAGGCATATACTCGGACCCCGTAGCGACCATCGTTCCAAGGTCTGGCGTCGGCGGTTGGATGCCTAGACCAAGAAAGGAGAGGGAAGCCCCAAACAAAATCACAAAACCGGCGTCTAGAGAAATCTTGACTGCCACGGCCGAGAAGCAATTTGGCAAAAGTTCACGAAACAAAATATGGGCGTGACTTGCCCCCGCCACCCGAGCCGCCTCAACATAATCTTCGTTCATCTGGCCCTTAACGATACGATAGATCAGTCGCGTGTGCCACGTCCACCAAAGCAACGTTATTGCAATCATCGCGTTAATTAAATTGGGTGACAAAACAGCCGTTATGGCTAAGGCCATCGCAAGTGGTGGCAAGGCAAGCATAATGTCAGTGAACCGCATTATTATTGTCTCGGTCCAGCCGCCGAAGTATCCGGCGACCAGACCTAGCAGGACACCAAATGGCACTGCTACACCCAAAACACCAACGACCAAACCTAACGAGACACGGTAACCGAAAATGACACGGCTTAGAATGTCTCGCCCTACATTGTCTGTCCCCATCGGATGATTCCAACTGGGGGGGGCGTGTCGGTTTCGAAAATCGACGAAAGCGCCAGCACTCTCGGTAGAGGGCACCAAGAGTGGCGCAAAAATAGCAGCGAAAACAACGCTAAAGACAATGAAGGCTCCAATCAGCGCCAGCGGGTTACGTCGAAACCGATAAGACGCCATTTGCCGTGAAGACAGTCCACGTAATGGTACGTCAGGATCTTCAAAAATGCTCATGAATCCCGCTCCGCACGAAGTCGATGCCGTGGATCAAGCAGGCCCAGCAACATGTCGATGGTTAGGTTCGCCACCACAAAGAAAACGCCAGATACCAAAACCACACCGATAACGGCGTTTAGGTCCTTTTGCAGAATTGTTCGAACCCCGTAGCTTGCGATGCCGGGCCATGAAAATACAAATTCGACGATGAATGCATTCCCAATCAGGGATGCAAATTCCAAGCCAAGGATTGTCAGCGGCGCTACCGATGCCACGCGAAGCATATACCGAAAAGTCACAACACGTTCAGGAATGCCGTATGCGCGCGATGCCTCGACAAAGTCGCGACTGGAAACTTCAATCATTGCGGTTCGCGTGATGCGCATAACTTGACCTATCCCCGCTGCTGCCAACGCTAACGCAGGTAAAATTAAGTGGCGCATTGCATCTAGAATAACATCAAAGCGCCCCATCAGGGTCCCATCGATCAATAGCAGGCCAGTAATGTCGGCGCTAAAATCGATGCTACCTTCAAGTCTGCCTGTTACCGGCAAAAAACCCAAATAGTAAGCGGCGACCAATTGCAGGATTATGGCCAGTACAAATCCGGGCGTTACCACCCCAATCAAGGACACAATCCGCAGAAGGTTATCGACCCAAGTATTACGATAGATCGCGGCAATAACCCCAAGTGGGATCGAAATCACGACCTGCAATATAATTGTGAACAGGACCAATTCAAAAGTAGCCGGAAGTGCCCCCAGAATATCGTCCATGACGGGGCGAGATGTTAGAAGAGATTTGCCAAGATCCCCTTGGGCTAAACCAGACAAATATGACCAAAGCTGCATAAAAAATGAGTCATCAAGCCCCATTTCTTGACGCATTTCTGCGACTTGCTCAGCAGTCGCTAACGGCCCTAGAGCAATGCGCGCAGGATCCCCTGGCACAATGCGCGCTATGATAAATATTAAAATCGCCAGCCCTAGTAACACCAACAAAAGTGTTAATGCCCGGCGGATCAGGTATGAAAACATAGTCTGCCAGCCTCCACCTGCAGATTGACAGAACTAAGGCTACATGTGAGCCAAATTTAGTCGAATTTTTTAAAATTTAGTCTAATTTTTAATATAAATTTAATTTTTATTCATAAAATCAATAAATTCTGATCTTTTTGAAACGCCCGTGAGCCGGTAAAGTGACGTCAGGTGGTATTTGACTGTAGCTTCAGTAATGCCCAATTGGCGCGCAATTTTCTTGTTCTTTGCACCAGACTGCAACGCCACGGCAACACGATATTGGCGACGATTGATTCCTATTTTCCGCAAGGATTTGGGAACGACATAACTTTGCTCAACGCTTTTGAGCACTACGTTCACCATACGAAGGAACATGGGATTTCTTCGTACCGACGGTAGTAATTTGATTTGACTGCTCATCCCAAGCAATGCATCACGGTGTTCAAGAAAAGGGGCAATTTGACCTTCTTTGAAAGCAAGTTGCAATGCGCGCTCAAGAGCATCTCGGCGGGCCCGTCCTTTACTGGATTGGGCATGCTGAAGGTTCGTGACAATTTTCGACCGAGGTGTTGGTTTCTCTATTGGCTTGGAGCCGTTCAACCAGAAGCGTTGTTCCGTTTCCAAAATTTTACCGATAGCACTGTGAATGTCGACATCATTTAGAGCCTCGAGTACTTGCACTGACTCATCAGGATTCCATTCAAGTCGCCAAATCATCGCCAACAAAACATCGACGGTTGTCGCAAGGCCCGCATGTCTTCGCACATAATCGGCATGAAACAATTCCAATTCATGCTGAGCGGCCAACAGCCCTTTTGAAAAATAGGTACTCAAAATACAAATTCGTGCCAACTGGAAAAACAATTCTGACCAACTGTCACCCTTCAAAAGGCTTTCACGCAATCTCACAGATTGGTCACTTACCTTAGCAAATTCTCCCCGCTCATAGCCCACTGCAAGGCGAATTACTTCGATGACTTCAACTTCGTTGCCATAAGCCACACCAGATTGGGCAAGGCACCTTTCAGCTGCAGAAAGCCCACGCAAAGCCCGCCCTAGCTGACCCTCAATAACGTCAATGTCAGCAAGATGAATATGAATGAAGTGCTCGAGATAACTATGTCTCTCTTCCCGAAAACACGAAATCGCTTGTTGTCCCGCCCCCCTCGCATCTTCCAAGTTTCCGATCCGCACCAACATTGCCATCATAGCGTTATAATAAAGACCTAAGAGAAGCATATCTTGCAACGGCAGCTTGCGTTCCAACCGCCGCCAGATTGTCATCTTATTCTCGCTGACCCGCTCTCCTAAATGCAAGGCGACCAAAAGTTCCAAAAATTCATGCCGATAGGTTTTTTCAAAAAGTAGATTGCGGGCTCTCAAATAGGATTTAGCCCGCGCAACCTGACCGTTTTTAAGAAGGTAAAGAACTAATCCGCCCAAAACAGCTTCATCATGGCGCCAAGCCTCATTCGGCAGAACGTCCAGAAGCAAACTCAATCTCTCATACCCATTTCGAAATGGAAACAAAATGCCTCCCCCCTCCCAAATTTCCTCATAGGCGCGTTGAATTTCGAATGCTTCCATTGGACAACAAAAAACCACAGATAAAGATTTTACAACATTGTTAGTGGTAAAATTTCAAAAATTTGATTTCCTGGCCGAGGGTGCAGTCAAACCAACACGAACTCGCATCGGATTGCTGGTGCGGCGTGAATCTATGCGCTCACCACGTGGCGCTCCTCAAAAAAGGTGGCGGAAATAAAGAAAAATTTTAATCATTACAAAAAAACATTCAAGATCATTGAATTATCTCAAGACTGACAACAAGTTCCGCATGAATTTGTGACCAGCCTCTAACTGGGCAACCTCTATAAACTCATTTGGTTGATGCGCTTGAGAAATATCACCAGGCCCGCACACTACTGCAGAATATCCTGCATCTTGAAATTGTCCCGCCTCAGTTCCATAGCTTACGAAGTGATCGCCATTATCACCAGTAATCGAGCGAACAAGCAATTCGGCTTCGCCGTTACTTTCTGGCTTCAGAGGCGTGACTGCATAGCGGGACGTCAGAACGATATCTGCTTCCGGTCGTACAGCTTGCATCGCTGTTTTTACCTCCCGCACTTTTTCAGCATACATGCGATCCAAATTTTGGGTATCGTCACTTGGAACTGCTCGATATCCCATGTTGAATTGGCAATCTTTGGCGGTGATATTATCCGCCGTTCCACCAGAAATCGTACCAACGTGCCAGGTTGTGTAGGGCGGATCGAACATCCGTGCTAAAGGTTCCGGCTCTTTTGAGCGGTTAATCTCATTCTGCTCTGTTGCCCATTGGATAAGTCTTGCACCCTCATGAATAGCACTAACACCCTGATAATGAATTGAGGAATGAACCTCATAACCTACTACTTGAGTTGTAAAGCCAGAGCCACCTTTGTGGCCCGTGACTACTTTCATCATGGATGGCTCCCCAACAATTACGGCAGAACCTTTTGGAACTACACCTTGCATAGCTGCGATCATTGGCGGCGCACCAGTGCAACCAACTTCTTCGTCAAAACTAAGCGCCAATTGAAGTGGCCTCGACACACCGATGTAGTGCGCCTCGACCAATGCCCAAATTGCTAGGGCATCAAAACCCTTCATATCGCAGGTGCCACGGCCATAGTACCGCCCATCTTTTTCAACGACCTCCCAAGGATTCGTTTCCCAATTCTGGCCATCGATTGGCACAACATCAGTATGCCCTGACAAAACTATTGCCCCGGCGATTTCTGGTCCAACATGAGCAAATAGGGCAGCTTTATGAGGTTGATCTGGATCAGTCCAACGGTGTGCAGATATCCCATGCGAATGCAGGTAGCTCTCAACCCAATCTACCAGCGGCAGGTTGGTCTCACAGCTTACTGTTGGAAAGCTGACCAATTTACACATCAAATCAAACGGGCTTAAGCGATCAAGATTTTCATTTGCCATTTCAAAATCCATTCAAATAGGCTCGGAGTAATACAAAAATTATTCACATCAGGTAAGATTAATCTTACCGCGGCGATTACGTTACTTCAGGCCAGTTTCAGCTTCTATTGTATACTAGACGTAGAGGAGCGGTGGGCCTAGGAATTTGTTAGGTACTGTCAAATAAATGAGAAATTGCATCGGATTACTGGTGCAGGTTATATCTACGGGTGCTGTCAGCACTTATGAGAACTCGCATCGGATTGCTGGCGCAGCCTGAACCTATGTGCTCAATAGTTGGCGCCACTCAGTAAGAGCGGCGGTTCGATTGATCTTGAAATTGTCTCGTGAGTAGAAGTGGCGCTCCTGCAGCCACATACAGCCAACCTAACCCCACACGCAGCCTGTGTAGCGCCTGAAACAAACCAGGCCGTCTCAGCAGGTAAAAAGCATCACAGCCAGGCGGATGATCTCTGGGCGCGTTTTAAAGTACCTGAATGGGGAGTGTTTTGTCATACGGCGAGGCTACGAAACAGCCCGCCCCGTCTCAAGCTCGTTTTGTCTGACAGGACCCAAACCAAGTTTAATTTGACAGTCCCTTTAGAAGGGTATTGACTGAAACAATTAATTTGCTGTTTCTATTTTCGGGAGTAGGACGTTTGGACGTAGCATTCGAACAGGTGTGTGGCTTTGGCAATAGTTTGGTAGTCGAGTGCGAGAGAGCCTTTTTGGGATCTCTTGCTGCAAATATTTGTCAGAACCGACCATCGCGGCAGGTCATTTGCGCCGAACTTCGAGAATTAAATCCTTTAAATTATTTTGACAATATGGAACATCCTATTGGAGTAATGGGCGGCCCACCACGGGAAACGTTTTCCTCTATGGGAGGCAGGAGCGCGACAAAGAACTCACTTAGTAGGAACTAAGTGGATGCGCAGTGCCCGATGACACCAAGACCTTTGCAATTCAAAAGCCTCGTTGAGGTAGGCCATATGATCCGACGAGAGGAAGCAACATCTACTGGCGTCACGCAAAACATGCTAGATCTGATCGCGCGCATGGATGGGCGGCTACACAGCTACATCCACCTCTGCGCAGATCGCGCGCTGGCGCAGGCGGCAACGGCAGATGTAGAGATTGGGGCTGGCATCCATAAAGGACCGCTGCACGGCGTGCCCATTGCCGTCAAGGACCTGTGCTATACGACCTATGCGCCAACCCGCGCGGGGACGATGATATACAAGGATTTCCTGCCAACCTATAATGCGACAGTCGTCGATAGACTCGAAACCGCTGGGGCGGTGATCCTGGGCAAGCTTTCGATGACCGAAGGCGCCTATACCGGGCATCACCCAACCATTCCTAGCCCCGTTAACCCGTGGAACCCTGAATACTGGGTCGGCACTTCGTCAAGCGGTTCTGGTGTCGCGCCGACAGCCGGTTTGTGCTTTGCGTCATTGGGCAGTGATACTGGGGGATCGATCCGCTATCCTTGTGCCACATGCGGGTTGACTGGGATTAAGCCAACTTGGGGTCGGGTGAGCCGCCATGGCGTCTTTGCACTGGCAAACTCGCTCGATCACATGGGACCGATGGCGCGGTCAGTAGCAGATTGTGCAGCAGTGCTGCAAGTGATTGCCGGATGGGATGCGCAAGATCCGACGTCTTTGGATGTGCCTGTACCGGATTACATGGCAGAGATCGGCAAGAGCGTGCGTGACATGCGCATAGGCATTGATCGCAGTTACGCGCTTGGCGGTGTGGAAAGTCAGGTCGCTGATGCCTTAGAACGNGCTTTGGAGGTCTTTACCCATCTTGGCGCANGTGTGGTTGAGGTAACGCTACCGGATTATNATGCACTGGTCGATGCCTGGATTGGGATGTGCGCNATTGAAACTGCAGTTGTACACAAGGATACATACCCCGCGCGCGCCGATGAATATGGTCCCGACCTCGCTCAGCTGATTGACGAAGGGCGAGCGATGACGGGTATGCAGGCGGCGGAGGGCCACTATCTGCGCATCGCATTCACGGCGTCCTTTGAAACGTTGTTTAGCTACATAGACTGCATGCTTTGCCCGACAATGCCTACGCCAACCCCAAGCCTAGCCGATATGGCTGACTATGGTGCCGATCCGGCTGTTCTGGGTACCATCATGCGGTACACGGCACCTTACAATTTTACTGGCAGCCCGACCGTGACCCTCCCGAATGGGTTTGATAGCGTGGGCATGCCGTTGAGCATGCAGATTGTTGGGCCGAAACTGGGCGAGGCGGCGATCATACGCGCCGCACATGCCTATCAGAGCGCTACAGATTGGCACACCCGCCAACCAAATATGGGCGCTTAAGAAAATAACGGATTGATAACAAAAACTGGGAGAACAGCATGAGATGGACAGACAGGTCAATCATGGGCCGCCACGCGGTCGCCAAGGGGCAAGCCGGTGCCAAACACCGCCTGAGCGAAGAAGACCAAGGCAAGTTTCACTATGTCTATGGTCCCTATGCAGAGCCGGTCATGCGCATCGCACCAGGTGATGTGGTAGCGGTTGAAACGCTCGACGCCTTCGGNGGCGCGATCAAGACTGAGGATGATTTGCCGTCTCAGGTATTGAACATGCCTTTCGTCAATCCACAAAACGGGCCCATAGCTGTGGAAGGGGCGGAGAAAGGTGATGTATTGGCCGTGCATATCCACTCGCTTTTGCCGCGGGGGCCACAGCCCGTTGGAACAACTGCGCTGATCCCCAGCTTTGGCGCGCTGGTAGCGGATGGAAATCAAATGCTGAACGCGCCGATCGCCGAACGGGTCAAGAAAATGGAAGTCACGCCGGCGGGCGGCGTCAAATTCTCAGACCGTGTCACACTGCCTTATGAACCTTTTGTTGGCACCATGGGCGTCAGCCCAGAGATTGAAGCGGTCAGCTCGCTGCAACCCGATTATTGGGGTGGAAATATGGATTGTCCTGATGTGGCGCCCGGCGCGATCATCTATTTTCCGGTGCAACGCGAAGGCGCGCATTTCTTCATCGGGGATTGCCATGCGCGTCAGGGGGATGGTGAACTATGTGGTGTGGCGGTCGAGATTCCGGCCACAGTGACGTTGCAGATCGACCTCATCAAAGGCTGGTCTATACCCGGCGTACGGATTGAAACTGAAGACTTCATCATGTCCCTAGGCAGTGCACGCCCTATGGAAGACGCCGCCCGCATGGCCTACCGTGACCTGATCCGCTGGTTGGTAGAGGACTATGATTTTGAGGAATCAGAGGCCTATTTTCTTGCTACGCAGGCGGGGAAAATGCGGGTTGGGAATATGGTCGATCCGAAATACACATTGGGCGCGTCTATGCCTAAAAAATACATTGAACAATAGGGGTCATAAAATGGATCTTGGACTAAAAGGACTGAACGTGCTCATCACCGGCGGGACCAAAGGGATTGGCCGCCAGTGCGCTGAGATTTTTGCCGCTGAAGGTGCAAATATCGCCATCTGTGCGCGTGACAGTGCCGGGGTGACCGACACGATTGAGGCGCTCAAAGCCAGAGGAGTCAGAGCCATCGGACGTGGGGTCGATGTGGCAGACAAACATGCGTTGAAATCATGGGTCACAGATTCCGGCTCTGCTTTGGGGGGCATCGACATTGTTGTTGCCAATGTTTCGGCCCTTGCGGTGGCGGATGATGAGACAGCGTGGGAAGCCGGATTTGGCGTTGATATGATGCATTCGGTACGATTGGTGAACGCAGCCATTCCGTTTCTGAAGAAATCCAAGGCCCCATCGATCACGCTCATCTCGTCCGTCTCGGGGCGCGAAATTGACTTTACCGGACCGGCATACGGCGCTTTCAAGGCAGCCTTGGTGCACTACGCGCACGGACAGGCTCTGAAGCTGGCACCGATGGGCATCCGCGCCAACACTGTTTCGCCAGGCAACACCTATTTCGAGGGTGGAATCTGGCAGAATATCGAGCAAAACAACAAAGCATTGTTTGACGAAGCGATGGGGATGAACCCGATGGGCCGCATGGCCAGCCCGCAAGAAATTGCTCGGGGCGTCGTGTTTCTGGCCAGCCCGGCGTCAAGCTTTACCACAGGCACTAATCTGGTAATTGACGGGGCGCTGACGAAGGGTGTGCAGCTCTAGACTTACGCGCACCAGATTTCTTTAGCGGTCACCACAGTCACATCGCCGTCCAGCAGATCGCCCGCTGCGGCAAAGAAACCTTGAGAGCCGGCACCGCTGTTGTGCCGGTCCATTGCAGCCTTATCGGTGAACCTCTCAAATGTTATAAAAACGCAAGTATCGTCAGGGTCTTGCGCGACATGAAAGCCGATCGTGTCGGGTTCGTTGTCGCGGGCAAACACACCGACCTTCAGCAATTCGGCGCTTACTTTATCTTCATAGCCCTTTTGGGCGCGAATGATGGCGGTCAGGGTATGCATGGGTGGTTTCCTCCTAAAATCAGGTGGGCAAGGCAATGCCAAGCTCTGCGCACATAGCCTCCTGCATCTTGAATTTTTGGGGTTTGCCCGTAGCCGTCACCGGCATTTCATCCGCAAATCGGATATGGCGCGGTACTTTGAAGCGGGCAATTTTTTCGCGACACCAGTCTTGCAGTCCGGTTGCTGTCAGATCAGCATTGGGGCGCAGGATGATCCAAGCGGCCACCTCTTCGCCCAGCCGCGCGTCAGGCAGACCAAAGACCTGCACCTGTGCAATATCAGGATGTGTCAGCAGCAGGTCTTCAACCTCGGCCGGATAGATATTTTCACCGCCCCGGATCAGCATGTCGCCCGCACGTCCGGTGATTTGGCAATAGCCTTCTGCGTCGATGGTCGCGAGATCGCCCGTATGCATCCAGCCGTCATGGATAGCGTGGGCGGTAAATTCAGGATCATTCCAATAACCCTTCATCACCAAATAGCCCCGTGTCAGCAACTGGCCTTGGTGCCCCACCGGGAGGGTTCGCCCCGCATCATCAACGACGCGGCACTCAACATGCGGCTGAATACGGCCCACAGTAGAAACTCGCCGCGCGGGTGGATCGCCGGGATCAGACTGAAACGAGATCGGGCTGGTTTCTGTCATACCATAGCCGATGGTGATGCCGCTGCAATGCATATCCTTCATCACGCGGGCCATCAGCGACGCAGGGCAGAGAGATCCGGCCATCACCCCCGTCCGCAGTCGGCGCAGATCAAAGCGGGCAAACTCTGGATGATCCAGCATCGCGACGAACATGGTGGGCACGCCATGCAGCGCGGTGCAACCTTCAGCTTCGACGGCCTTTAAGGTGGCAAGTGGGTCAAACCCTTCGCTCGGAAAGACCATTTTGACGCCGTAAGATGCCGCCGCAAGGTTGCCCAGCACCATCCCAAAACAATGATANAGCGGCACCGGAATGCACAGCGCATCATCCGGTGTCAGCTGCATGGTACGCGCTGTTGAGATGGCATTGTTGATGATATTGAAGTGACTCAGGGTCGCACCCTTGGGGTGACCTGTAGTGCCAGAAGTGAACTGGATGTTGATCGCGTCACCCGGTTTCAGCGCCGCGCTGATTCCATCAAGGCGGGCCTTGGGCGCGGCATTGCCCCTTGTCATGACCTCGTCAAAAGAAATCGCACCCGCCATAGGGTCGGACCCAATCTGGACGATACGGCGCAATTTGGGCAGCTTTTTACTGTGCAGGTGACCGGTCTGAGCGGTGGCAAGTTCGGGCGCAAGATCCCGCAGCTTGCCCAGATAATCTGATTCTCGAAATTGCGCTGCGGTGATCAACGTGCTGACCCCAGCATGGCGCAGGGCGTATTCCAGTTCGAGCGTCTGGTAAGCGGGGTTGATGTTCACCAAGATTGCACCGATCCGCGCCGTGGCAAATTGTGTCAGCACCCATTCCGGTCTATTGGGTGACCAGATGCCCACTCGGTCGCCCTTGTAGACTCCGATCGACAACAGTCCGGCTGCCAACCGGTCCACCCGACGCATAAGGTCTTCATAGGTCCAGCGCTCTCCGGTCTGGCTAAAAACCGTGGCCATGCGGTGCCCATGTCGTTTGCGCACCTCGGCCATGAAGCCTGGTATCGTCGCATGGATCAAAGGGCGTTTGGTGCTTCCTTTTACATGTGAAAGACCGTTGATTGGACGTGTCATAACAGCTCCAGCCTACATCTCGCGCCAGTCGCCCACCTGTTCAAAGGCCGAGGCGGCGCGGTAGATCGTGCTTTCATCATAACGCCGCCCAATGATTTGCAGACCAACGGGCAACCCGTCTGACATGCCGCAAGGCACCGACATCGCTGGATGGCCTGTGACGTCGAATGTTGCGGTGTTAGTGATATTCTCGAACGCACGTTGGCACCATTCTTCCAGCGTGGCGTCGCTGGACGGGATCGGCGGTGCCTTCATCGCGGTTGTTGGCGTCAGCAACAAGTCGTAAGCAGCAAATACTTTGTTGAACTCATCGCGCAGCTGCCGCGACAAGTTCTGCGCTTTGGCATAATAGCGACCGCGCGTGTGCTTGAGGTGATATTGGCCTATCAGCATGGAAATCTTGAGCGTATCGCTCAGCTCGTCCGCGCGGGTGCGCCAGTTGGAGTGATACTCCAGCAATGAGGTTGTATAAAGCCCCTCCCAGCCAGTGCCCATGCCATTACCCAGCATCATCTGCTGGGTCAGCCCCTCTAGCGCAATGGGTGTCCAGATCGCGACGCCGTGCACGTGCCAGGGTACTGAAATTTCGTCCACGGTGGCGCCCAAACTTCGCAGAGTTTCAGCGGCGGCACGCACCTTGTCGTTGACATCTTCCTCGGCACCGGGTTGTTCATAGCCTTCCTTGATCACGCCAATCCGTAGGCCAGAAACGCCACCTCCAACGGCGGCAGTGTAGCGTTCCGTTTTCACGTCATACTGTCGCGGATCAAGGCCGTCGGGCCCTGCGATCACTTCCAGCATCAGCGCATTGTCCATGACATTTTGCGTCATTGGGCCGGTATGGTCGATGGTGTTCTCAATTGGCATGATGCCGGAATAGGGAACAAGACCATGGGTAGGCTTCATCCCATAGCAGCCACAAAAGGAGGCAGGCATACGGATTGACCCACCTTGGTCGCCGCCGATGGCCATGTCGATCAAACCTCCGCCCACCAAGGCACCCGAACCAGAAGACGATCCGCCGGCAGAATAGCCATGCTTATGCGGATTATGTACTGGGCCAGCCGCGTTAGTATGCGAGCCGCCAGACAGGCAAAAATATTCACAATGGGCTTTTCCTGCGATGGTGGCACCGGCGTCCAGCAGACGGGTCACAATGGTGGCGTCCAGATCAGGGACATAGCCCTTGAGCGTCGACGCGCCGTTCATCATTGGCACACCGGCAAGGCAGACATTATCCTTAAGCGCAACACTGCGGCCCAGAAGCGGACCACGCGGGGCGCCTTTGATCTCGGTCTTTACGTACCACGCATTCATCGGGTTTTCTTCGACAGTCGGGCGGTGCCCCGAGGTGCGGGGATACAGCACTGGGGGCAGATAATCGGGCAGCCCGTCGACAATGTCATAGGCATCCAGCGTGCCTTGCATCACGTTCAGGAACTCTTGCACACGGGCATCGGACATGCTCATCCCCAGCTGAGAGACGACGTCTTTCATCTGGGATAGGGTGGGGCGTTGGACGGTCATGTAAGACATCCTTTCCATAAGGGAGGGCGTATTGGTAGGCCAAGACGGCGCGGTGGGAGAAGGGATCAAAGTGCTGCGCATCTGGGAAGAAGGGGCTTTGGTAGATGCCCCCATCGCAGGGCCAGGCACAGATTTTGCCAAGCCCCCCGAAGCACCCAAACCGGTAAACTCTTCGATCAGGGCGGGATCGGAGGCTTCTGAACCAGAAATCTCACCAGTGATCGTACCTTTCTGGATCAACAGCACGCGTTCGGACAAGGCAGTGATAAAATCAAGGCTCTGCTCTACCAGAACAATAGCGATGCCGCTGCGCTTGTTCAGCGACTGCAACAACTCGATAATCTCATCAATGATAGAGGGTTGGATGCCTTCGGTCGGTTCATCCAGAAAGATGAGGTCTGGTTCAGATATTAAACAACGCGCCAGCGCCAACAGCTGCTGCTCTCCGCCAGATAATGCCCCACCATCGCGGTCCATCAACCGTTCAAGGCGCGGAAAATCAGCGAGCACGCGTTCAATCGCATCCACTTCGTCCATGTCATGGGCGGCCACCCCCATGCGCAGATTGTCCTGTACACTCAGATTTGGAAAGATACCGCGTCCTTGCGGTACATAGCCTAAACCCATGGATGCGCGGCCCGAAGACTTCATTTCGCTAAGGTCTTCGCCGTCAAAGATGACCTGGCCGCCGGTCGCAGGTACAATCCCCATCAGGGTTTTCAGCAGCGTGGTTTTCCCCATGCCGTTGTGCCCCAGCACACCAAGAATTTCGCCTTCACCGACCTCCAGGTTGATGCCGTGCAGAACCGGCACCTTACCATAACCTGCCATCAGGCCTTTGACTTTAAGCAGAGCACTCATGCGCGGCTCCCCAAATAGACTTCGCGAGCGCGCCTGTCTTTTGATATGGCCTCCATAGTGTCTTCCATCAAAATCTGCCCTTCGTGGAAAACGGTGACCTGTTGCGAAATCATGCGGATAAACTGCATGTCGTGTTCGACCACAATCAAGGCGGCTTGCGTGTTAATCTCTTTGATCAACTCGGCGGTACGCGCAGTTTCTTCATGGGTCATACCCGCGGCGGGTTCGTCCAGCAGAACCAGCCACGGCTCCGCTGCAACAACCATGCCTAGCTCTACCCATTGCCGCTGACCATGGGAAAGCTGGTTCACGATCTTGCGCCGCATATCGCCAAGGTTCATCCGCTCGATCGTTTCCGAGGTCAGGCTGCGAGCGCGCTTGCTGTTTTTCCAGCGGCGGGCAGACATCCAGATGTTTTCATCAACGCTCAACCCGTCAAAAAGGTTGGGAACCTGCGTTTTGATGCCAACGCCAAGGCTGGCAATCTCGTGCGTTTCTGCGAGCGTTGTATCTTGGCCGCGGATGATCACCTCACCTGATGTCGGGGAAAGTTGACCGGTGAGGCACTTGAAAAACGTAGATTTTCCTGCGCCATTGGGGCCGATTAGACAGCGCAATTCTTTGTCGTAAAGGGTAAAATCCACCTGATCCACGGCGCGCACGCCGCCGAAATGCATGGCCAGATTTCGGGTCTCGACGATGACCTCGCGCTTGTCGCGTTTGCGGCTCATGTACTGCGCCCCTGCCTGCGCCGACGGCGGCTATTGTGCACGGGCTTGCGGCGTTTGGTGAACCAATCTGTCAAGGTGGGGGCCACACCCTTGGGCACCAGCAGAACAAAGAAGATTAGGATAATACCCAGCACAAGATTGTTGTTAAGTACCGATTGCCCTCCAAGAGCGGAGGTCAGATAGAACAGGCCAAATGTAGCGGCAATCGGTCCGATGAGCGTGCCGCGCCCGCCGACGATCACCCAGATGATCGTGAGGGCCGCGTTGTAGAGGTTGAATACATCCGGAGTGATCCGCCCCACGCCATTGCAGAACAACACCCCCCCAATCGCCGCTATACCGGCTGCGATAGTAAAGATGCCAAGTTTGTATAGGCGCGAGTCGTATCCCAGTAGTTCGCTGCGCAGTTCATTCTCGCGGATAGCCGCGCAGACCCGCCCAAAACGAGTGTTTACCAGCCAGCCACAAAAGACATAGGAGAGGATAAGGGCCGCCATGGCGACATAGAACACATGTTCCGGAAACAGAAAGGACGAGGTATTCCATGGCAAATTCAGTGGCGGTGAGGTGACCCCGTTAAAGCCGCCAATCAGCGCATTGCCGATCTTGTAATCAGGCCCGGAGGTACGGCGGATCAGAGAAAAGAAGATCAGTGTGACCGTTAAAGTGATGACACCCAGATACACATCCGAGACCCGTCCGAAGAAAACAAAATACCCCAGCAGGGCCGCGAAGGCAGCGGCGACCAGGACCGCCACCAGAATGGCCCAGGTCGATCCGCCAAAGTTGATCGCAGCAATGGTGTAGGCGTAAGCGCCAAGCCCGAAAAACGCGACCTGTCCAAAACACAAGATGCCGCCATAGCCCCAAACCAATGCAAGGCTGAGAGCGAGGACCGACAGCGCAATAGCTGTGGTCAGGTTGATGATAGTGAATAACTGCAGCGCGTAGGGTGCTGCAAACATGAATACGATCCCGATCAGTGCAAAGACAAACACAGGCTTCATTGCGCGCAATGTATCGTTACCGTTCATAGAAATTTACGGAAGAACCGCCCCGTGATTCCGCGTGGCAAAAGCCGCAGCAGAATGATCGCTGAGACAAGCAAGGCGACCTCACCAATGGTGGGTCCAGTGATAAACGCAAAGATCCCATTGATCCCTCCCAGGAGGATCGAGCCTGCCGCCGTGCCCGCAAGGATCGACGCTCCGCCCGAGATGACAGTGATGAAAGCCTTGGCAATATACGTGGCCCCGATGGTGGGCAGCACGCCTGTCAAAGGCGCCAGTAACCCACCAGCCAGACCTGTGACAGCGGCACCTAAGCCAAAGGTAATCATATAGATGCGCGCGTTGGACACGCCCAGAGCAGCGGACATTTCGGGGTTCTGCATGGTGCCGCGTGCGACCAGCCCCAGCTTGGTCATTTTCAGTGTGGCCCAGACCGCAATAAAAAGTACTACGGTCACACCGGTCAGGAACAGCTCGTAGCCCGAGGCAGAATAATCGCCGATGCGGATGATCCCGAGCGGCGGGGAAATTGTCGTGCTGGTAGAGGCGCCAAAGATCGACGTGACCAGCCCGATCAACAACAGCGACAGCCCCCATGTAGCCAGCAACGTGTCCACCATGCGGCCGTAAAGCCAGCGAATCAGCAGCCGCTCAACGATCACACCGATCAGGCCGACAACCGCTGGCGCAAGGATAAGCATCGCGATCCAGATATTTACACCTGCGTTGGTAGCAACCACAACGGTATAGCCACCCAGCATCAGAAACTCGCCATGCGCCAGATTGATTACCCGCATCATACCAAAGATAATCGCCAGCCCAAGGCTGATCAGTGCAAGGCTTGCGATGCCATAAACAAGCTGAAAAAGAACTGCGACGACAAGATCCAAGGCGTTCTCCTGCGGGGAAAAAGAAGGTGGAGGGTTGGCCCGGTGTGAACCGGGCCAAAGGCGTTTATTTTATGCCTGCCGCTTCCAGACCGTTTTCAAACAAGAAGGTAGACTGGTTGGGGTTCGCGTTTAGGTCACAAACCAGCTGCGTATCCGCAGGGGGCTGGTTGTCAAAGGATTCCACGATTTTCCATTCCTGATTGGCCAATTCGCCGATGTAGACATTCATGGAACAATGGTTGGTCTGGGAATCGATAGTCACCTTGCCTGAAGGCCCGTCATAGCTGAGGCCAGAACGCAGCGCCTCAATCACCGGTTCGCGGTCGATGGTACCGGCAGCCTTAACCGCCTCGGCCCACAGCATCGCACCCTCGTAAGACCGGATCGCCAGCTCGTTCATCACCGGACGGTCTGCGCCCAGCTTGGCCTCCAACCGTGCGAGGAAATTTTTATTCGCAGAGTTGTCGACGCCTTCGAAATAGCCGTAGGATGCGATGATGCCATTGCCTTCTTCGGCTGAGATCAGCTTTTGCTCGTTGCCTACACCGAAAGTGGTAGAGGCTATGGGGATTTCCTTTAGCATGCCTGCCGCCGCGTACTGGCGGTAGAACGAAACATGCGCGCCGCCCACAAGGGCGGAGATCACCATGTCAGGCTTGGCTGTCTGGATTTTGTTGATGGTCGGACCAAAATTGGTGACATCCAGCGGGAAGAATTCAACATCCAGCGTTTCGCCGCCATTATCAGCGACGAACTTCTGCATCCACTGGGCGGTGATCTGACCGTAGTTATAGTCAGCCGCAACGATATAAACCTTCTTGCCCCATTTGTTCATGGCATAAGGTACAACCTTGGCCACAGTCTGCGCTGGCGTGGAGCCGGTGCAGAAGTTGTTGTAGTCGCATACGCCACCTTCGTACTGAGTGTTGTAGAAGTAGAGTGTCTTGAACCGCGCCAGCGTGGGCCGGATCGCCTCGCGTGAGGCTGAGGTAATGCCCGCATGGACCGTCGCGGCCTTGTCACCTGCAGCGGCCTGCGTTGCGAATTGGGTGTAGAACTGGATGGTGGACTGCGCGTCATACATCTTCAGCTCGACCTCGCGACCCAACAGGCCACCTGCGGCGTTGATGTCCTCAATGGCCAGCTTGGTGGTCTCGGCCATGGGCGCTCCATAGATGTCGAGGCCCCCTGAAAGGTCGAGGATCGAAGCAAAGTTGATGTTGTCTGATTGTGCGCGGGCGATGGTAGCCGGAGCGGTTAGGGCCAGAGCGGAAGTGCCCATTACAAAATCTCTGCGGGAAAGTGTCATTGATGGTGTCTCCTTTCGGTGAGTGACTAACGCGGACGCAGGTCAGTCTTGTTTATCGGACGAAGCATCATCCGACGTGATTTTCGGGGTATCCCCAGCGGTTTTGCCGTTGAGTGAATTTGAAAGGCCGCGCACGCCGTCGCCGATGTTCATGCCGACCTCCTCGCCCAGCTTTTGAACAGCGGGGAGTTGCAGCGCCATGCTGAGCACGGCATCAACCACCTGATTGACGGTAGACTTGTCGTCACCTCCATCGCCGCCACTAGCGCCATTGAAGCCATTCATCTGGTTGATGCGGATGCTTTCGATCTTTTCGGTGGGTTTCATCATCTTTTCGACCAGCTGCGGTAAGGTGCGCATGCGCTGTTCATCAAGCCTCATCGCCATGAGCTCGGGCGTTTGTGCATTTTCGGCGGCGATGATGGCCGCTCGGCCTTTCGCCTCTGATAACAAGCGATCTCTGTCAGCATTGGCAGTTTCGATCATGGCCTTCGCTTGCGCCTGTGCAGTTGAAGTAATCGTGTCCGCTTCAGATTTCACGCGTGTGTCGTCCACCATTGCTTGCTGCGCTGCACGGATCAGAGCGAGGGATTTGGCTCGTTCAGCAGCGGCAGTTTCGACAATGGTGCGCACACGCTCTTCGGCTTCTGCCTCCTCACCCTTTGCTGCAATAGCGTCGGCTTCGGCCTTAGCTTCTTCACCACGCTTTTCCGCCATCGTGATGGAGTTCTCTGATTGCTTGAGGGAAGATTTTAGCTCTGATTCAAGCGCTTGCCGACGCAATTCAGTGTCACGCGCAATCTCTGACGAACGGACTTCACGCTCGCGATCAATGCGTGCGGCCTCGCGGCGTCTCTCCGAGACTGATTGTTCCTCTGCTGTTTCTGCAGCAGAGCGAGAGCGTGCTATTTCGATCTCACGCTGCTGGGTGATCGTTGCTTCTTCTTCCTCACGTGTGATCGTCAGCTTGCGCTTTGTCGCATCAAGCTGGCTTTGACGCACAGACACATCGGCGTCTGCCTCGATGACAGCACGTTCTTTTTTGTTCACGGCGATGATTTCGGCCAACCGCCGCATCCCCAGCGCGTTGAAAGCGTTATTTTCGTCTAACGTATGAAACGGCGTCTGGTCGATCCGCGTAAGCGACATGGATTCCAGCATTAGACCGCTTTGTGCCAGGGTGTTGCTTAGAATATCGCTGACTTCCTTGACATAAGCGGCCCGATTGTCCTGCAATTCGTCCATAGTATAGCGCGCCGCGACCGACAGCATAGCGTCGACCAGCTTACCTTCAAGGATTTCCTCCAGATCGGCCGCGCGAAATGATTTACCGGCGAGGGCCTGGGCGGCCGTGGCCACACCTTCGGTACTGTCCCGCACCCGAACATAGAATTCAGCGGCCACATCAACCCTCAGTCGATTTTTTGTGATCATCGATTTCGAGCCTGCGCGTTCAATGTCAAGCTTTGAGGTGCGCATGTTTACTTCAGCGACCTTGTGCAGAAAGGGCAAGGCAAGACAGCCTCCATCTAGCACAACTTTCTGTCCACCCTGGCCGGTACGGACAACGCTAATTTCCCGCGATGCCTTACGGTAATACCGGTTTAGAAAAAGAACCGAAATTACTGCCGTAATAACAAGCAAAACACCAACGATAAACCAAGTCATGTAAAGGCCTCTTAATTAATTTTTATCTCCTACGCCCCGAAAGAACAGAGTTGGGTCCGGCACACCGCGCAGCTTGTTCTTAAACTCATAATGAGTAGAAGGGTCGGAAAAATTTCTGTCAAGCTTTTATTTATATATTCAATTGTTGTGCCAATGGTTGAAGATGTCAGCACCTGTTTTTTCTGCGTTACTAGGTTTTGTGCGCATATCTCTTTCGCCTAAAACAGCCTAAATTACTTGTAATAAATTAAATTTGTAGATACCCGACCAGATTGTTTAAGCAGCATTTCACTTTGAGCCGGAGTGGCGCGAAAACGCATAACGCAGTTTGTTGAACTTATTGGAACACTCGGACCGGACACAAAATCTGATGCCCCGGCGAGGTTTATATCAATTGCGGCTTTCATTTTTACAGCTTTCTTCGCCCAATGGGCAGGGGGGTGGCAAAAAGACAGCCCCTTACTGGATGCAACAGGCTTGGTATGTCAGCGTCAGGAATGATGCGATAGCGTTTGACGCGCAACGTTGGATCC
>JGI20158J14315_10000619_pt1 | contig 26601 bp, 36 predicted proteins | sample COG_08_FD_14315 | JGI IMG/M metagenome (IMG submission 14315)
AAGGTGGTTATCAAAAAGCTACGATTTAAATAATATTTATATATTATTGTGTTTGTATCTTTCTTGTGATGAGAGTAGGTCTGTTCTCTCGAGGGTAAAGTGTTGGTAGTCTTCGTTGAATGTGTGTTGTTCTTTGATGTGTTGTTCTATATTGGGGTCGTACATGATCGTGCGGAATTTTGTGTTGTATTCGTGCATGGTGATGAATCTGCTGAAGGGTTGTTCGTGGTATTTGATGTATGGTTCTACTGAGTGTATGGACATTTTATAATATGTATACAATATTTATAGTTCTTTGTGTAAAGTTTTAACGATGCCTATGTGTTGGTTGTTTTGTTTATTTTTCTCTGCTAGGATTTCTTTGTACTTGATATGCAGTAGGTCAACTTGTTCTTTAAAAGTATCTTCTTTCTTGTCGTTCTCTTCCTTGTCTTTGTCTATGATATCTTTTAGTTCTTCTTTGGACATATCCTTTAGCTTTTTGATATGTTCTTTCTGTTCGTGCGAGCAGTTGTCCATTGTGAGGGGGTTGCATCTGGGCGCGAGCGTCTTGAGGAACGCCTGCATCGCCTCGTAGTCTCTGTCTCCATTGTAGTCCTTGAGATCTTCTGGGTTTCCGTATTTGATGGTTGGAAATCCTTTGATGTTGTGTTTTTCGCATAGTTCTTTTTCTACAGTGCAGTCTACCTCTTGTATGTCTACGTTATTTATGTTGAGTTTGTCCCACTCTGGTTTGAGTTTTTTGCAGTGTCCGCACCATGGTGCGTAGAATTTAACGAAAGCTGGGTCTTCCCAGGCGCTAGTGAGCGTGAGCATGCTTAGCATAGCGATGAGTCTCATTTTGATTGGATTTTCTCCGAACTAGTACTGTGTGGTATTTGACCGACTGGCTCATACCTGAACGAGTTGCACAAGTTCCTGAGAAAGTCTTCGTCTACTCTTGCAAACTTGGCGCTGATCTTTGTGAGGTAGTATAGCGGCAGTATGAAGAACCCTTGCCATAGGAGCGCGCTTGTGTATATGAGTAGTATGATTTCTCCGTAAGTGGAAAAATCGCAGATTGGATATTTGTCTGACTCTGGTATTTTATTGAGGAGCAGTGCTATGATGAGCATGACTATGGGGGCTATAATATGCAGCAAAATGCTTAGTATCACGTTTCCTTCCCTTTCTGATTCGGAGTACATATCCAGGTGTACGTACCCTATGCGGACTGCGTAGTGTGTGATATTGAGTGCGAATCCGAAAATGACGACACTGTCTGGTAGATTGACGTATAAGTTGCACTTGCATTTTTGGGCAAAGTAGACATCTAGTATGAAGAGTATGAGAAATACTGCGGTAGTTATGGACCATGCGATGATGTAGTTGTCCCATGCCCACGTGCGTAGAATGGTGACTGGCATGGTAATAATTTCTAGCGCTGTGAATTGTTCAGCCATGCCTGCGCCTACGGACATGGTGATATGTTCTAGGGCGTGTATGTCTACCCAGAAGCGGTCTCCAACGTTTGCTTTGCCCTGGCAGGACGCTAGTGGTCTGTAGTATCCGACTCCGAAGGGTTCAAAGACGAGTGGTTTGTCTGATGTTTCAACGGGGAGAGGTTGCGTGGAGTCTTCGAGTAGTCTTCTCCACCCTGTAAAGTGTTGGTCGCACTTTATGTCTTGTGCGTAGTGTCCTGAAAGTGAAACGTTGACGTACTGTGTGCCTGTTTGAAATGCCTGGCTGCCTGCCATGTTGACAGAGAATGAGACGTTGTCCCCCTCTGCTACATTGAGGTACATTTTGAAGGATTCTCCTTGTCTTAGATATGTGTATACTCCCCAGCTTTTGTCTGTGACGTCTTTTTCGTATAGGTTATCGTTGAATACTGGCATGTGTGCGTTGGCTTGTGATAGTAGTATCAGTATGAGTATCATTTAAGAAACTGCTGGTCATATATATATGGTTGTGTGTTCTACAATGTTGTTGTTTGTTGTGTTTGAGACATTATTATTATTTGCTGGAATTGCGTTATGTTTTGTGTTGACATCCAAGGGCGATCCGTCTGTGGCGAACAGTTTCAACAAGGTTTTGAGCACGCTGATGCGCACGGAGTTGCCCCCTGTGCCTGCTTTGGACGTCTTCATGTGGTTGCGTTTGTTGGTGTTGGTGTTGTTGGCGTTTGGGATGACTACAGATTTGAATTTTACGTTTGTTGCGTTGATGGATTTGTGGGACAACGTATTTTTGACAATTTGGGATTTCGTGGCAAATTTGGGTCACGTGGTTGTTTATTTTATTGATTTATTGTTGCCCTTGTACAACTGGTACATAACGTTTGTGTACCAGTTGTTCCGTGGAACATACTTGGTGCTTGCAAAGTGTCAGGTTAGGTCTTTGGTGGAGGCAATGATTCATGTTGGCGAGGCTATGGTGAGTTTAGGTTTGAGTTTGTCTAAATTCACGCTGAACCCAAGGGGTCCTCTGGACGTGTACGACACTGCCGTATCTCTCCAGAAGGCGGTGTTGGTGCAGGAGAGCGTGTTCCAGTGCGCGTGCGACGGCATAAGTCCTGTATTTTCTATAGCTTTGGACGTGTTCCGTTCTGAGTATTTCGGTGCAATAGTGAACGAGACGTTGAATTCTGTTGTGGGTGCACTTCAGACTGTGGTACTGTGCGTGCGTCCATTTTCTGAGATTCCTGATGGTGCTCGCGTGTTCGGACCACTGAAGCGCGCGGTGGTTTCTTCTGGTTTATTTTTGGACGAGGGTTTGGACCGTGTGTTGAACCGTATGTTCAGCGGCATCTTGTTGGTTGCTGAGAATATTGATGGTGATACTGAGGACGGTTTAATGGAGTTAAAGTTGTCGAGTCTTCCTGTATTTTCTATCTTGGGTTACCTTGGCGAGGCGGTTGTGGGTGTGGGTGACATGGTTGTGCATACTGTGGTGCGTCTGTTATTGGGTCAGCCAATTTTATTTGATCCAAAGTCTATCTACGTGTCTGTGGACAATGCAGTGAGTTCATTTGAGAGCGTGTTATTCTTGCCTATGAACGTTGTGGGTGAGTTATTTAATTTGGACGCGTCTCCCGTGCCTGAGACAGTGGGTTATGCTGTGCGGGCAGTGGCTGGTTTGGTGTTCTCTGTGGTGGATATGTTATATTTCATGTTGCGCGGAGAGTTTGTGGGTTTGAGTTTTTTTGAGATCCTGCAGCGTATGGACGGCAAGTGGGGTGAGGTGTCTGAGTACATATCGTTGCAGACGCATTTTTTCCAGATGGTGGATAGTGCTACGTTTGAGGCTGAGCAGATTGCGTTGGGTTGGCGTTGGATTCCGATCACTGTGCGCCTTGCGAGTCGTTTGTTGAATTTGGTTGTGCGCCTGGTGTTGTCTAGTGGCGATATAGTGCACGGTGAGTTCTTCCACGTGCCGATAAACTGTGGTTACGGTGAGAATAAGTTCTGTACGGAGGAGTGTTCGTTTTACTTTGATCCTGATAGACCATACCTTCCGTTTTCTCGCACGAGTTTGAACGAGGTGCGTGCGGAGGACTCGACAGGCGTGAACCCTTGTAACAGTTTGATCATAGAGTGGGTGTTTGACGCGGTGGACGATTATGCGAACGCGTTGTCTGGTTGGTTCCAGCTGGTGCGTCCTCAGCACTCTGTTGATTGGTGCGAGGAGCACGTGTTTGGTATAAAGGAGGGTCGTTGCACAAAAGGTAATACGGATTTCATGTGTGCGACGTCTAGTACGCTCCTGCAGGTGGTTGAGGTGCCTTTGAATCTTCTTCGCCATGCTATTCAGAAGTTGTTGTTTATTTGGTCTCGTCCAGGCGACGTAATGCAGATGGAGGTTGAGGACCGGCTGTGCGACGTGAGCACTGCGCTGTATGCGCTGGTGTCTAACTTTGTGGCTCTTTTGCCAACGGATTTTATTAATGATACGTTTGAGCGTCGTTTGACGGACGTTGCGCACTCTTTGGTGGTGATTCCTGTGGACGTTGTGCGTTTATTGGTGATCACACTGCAGTTTTTGGTGGGTATTTTAGGAAACTACGAGTTGGATTGGGAGCGAATTCGTGGTATTTTGGACGCGCAGTTGATTTCTGACGAGTACATGTACTCAGAAAAGGAGGTTGAGATGACTGAAACGTCCGTGGCTCTGGCTGCAAACACTGGTAACTACATGGGAACGGTGTTACTGATCATTTTGAATACTTTGATAAACATATTGGATTCATTTGGTGAGTTATTTGGTGGAGACAATATGTTTAACATATTGGCAGAGATAATGTCTATTTTGAAGCAGGCTGTGAGTGCTGAGATGATAAATTTGGTGGTATTGGTGTTCAAGGTATTTAGTAATTTATTATCTATGATGGTGACGGGTGAGACTGAATTGGGTGAGCTTGGTTCTGATTTCGCCTTATTGATAACAAAGACTTTAAAGATTGTGGCGTCTGTGGCATCTAGCATCCTGGCGTCGTTGCTTGAGCTTCTGGGACCTATTGGAGACTTTTTCATGTTAATTTGGCGTGGCTTTTGCGAGGCTGCGGGCGTTCTGGAGACTCTATTTGGTTTGGATCTGGGTGCTGTTTGCGACGCCGCCGCGGTTGGGCGTCGCCTGTCGAGCGGCGTGGTGAACGGTACGGGTTGGCATGGCGACGGCGAGTGCGACCTGCTGGCGCGTCACTACGACGGGCACCCATACGGCAATTTGGTGTATTTGGAGCAGGTCCGTTTGCTGGAGTGTGCTGAGCAGCGCGGTTTGGTGCGGCGTTTGAGCGCGACTCTTGGCACGACGTTACCGGACGACATGTTGTATAACTGGAAGCGCAAGTACTTTATGGCGTACGAGGCGGCTTTGGGTTTCATTTTGTACAATAAGTACGACCACAAGCATATGTTGGTGGAGTGGGACCGTTTGGAGCTGCCTCGCTACTGGTTGACCTTGTGGTCTAGCATGCAGATTCAGGTGCCGTGGCTGAGCGTGTTGGACGACGCTTTGCTGACCTTGGTGGAGCCGGTGCCTGAGTTGTCTTCAATGTACGCGACTGCAAAGACAACGATGGTAAAGTTTCACGGCACTTGGCGCAAGTATGGTGGTTTGGAGATGCCCGTGTTGGGATCCTACGGCAGTGAGTACGTGCGTGATCGCGTGCATCGCGCTGTGAGCCGTCGTCAGCTGGCGTGGGGCATGAAGAGTAACGTGGATATTGTGGGTCCAACAAACTGCGCGATAGTGGACAATTTTTTCTGGGCAATGGGGAATGCGTCGTACCGCGTGTCTGAGTACTATAGCACTGTGTTTGTGGAGCACGTGTCTCCTCAGTTTGTGGGTTACCTGCGGGGCAAGCCAGTGAAGCACCCTCCTTTGAACAACTCTATGCCTGAATTGAAGCTCCCGTCGGTGGCTGGCATCAAGGCTGCGTTGTTGTTCCATTTCGAGTTGTGTGAGGCGTACGACATCACTTGTCGTGCGGACGAGCGTTACGATCGCGTGAATAGGATTACCGAGTCGATGTGGTACTTTTTGTTTAGTCTGTTGGCGTGCACAGTGGTGGTACTTTTGACTGGAATTTCGTTCTTTTCGCTGATGCCATTGGCGCCACTGATTTTGTACGCGCATACGTGGAATTACCGTTTTACGTGCTTTCCTAATATCCCCGAGTGCGCGTACGACGACGCGTTGTTGTGGTTAAACATATTCCGCCCGCAGAATTGGACGGAGTACTTTCCACTTTTGGCAAATCAGACTGTGGTGACGTGCCCCGTGGACAATTCTTTGTGGAGCAGCGTGTACTTGTTGGGTCAGACATTTTTGGTGTATCCTTTGGAGTTTGTGGTGTACTGGACGCCTTACCACGAAGACTTTGTGGAGTGGGTGACTGCGAGTGCTTTGAAGGATGAGTGTTTATGGGTGCGTGGTGTGGAGATAGTGTATATTCCGTTGTTTGTGTACATTTTGTTGACGGGTTGGTGTTTCGTGTCGTGGGGTCTCCGTATACTTGCTATAGTAATGACATTATTTTCGGATATCGCGGCATCTAGCTATGGTATTGAGAAGTTGTTAAACGAGAAGAGCAAGGACGTGTAGGGGTAGCATAACAATAATGGACAGTGGTTGATACCAGTGTGCGTGCGTCCAGCATGCGAACGCAACCATGGCGCCCCAAAGAATTTTCTTTGCGTGTTCCGGCTTCATGACGGAGGCTACGAGCACGCAAAGAGTGCAGGAGAGCCATGTTTGCGGTATGTTAAAGAATAGTAGAAGAATCCAAAACATTTGTCTAAACCATGTACACTTCCTACACCATTATAATCGTGTTCAAATTCTTAAATAGTTCAGTTTGAACGTCCATGGTCTGCGATTCATTGAGTTTTGTACGCAGGATATTGTGAAATTTATATTTTGTCTTTTTCGGCTAGATTGGTTGTATTGGCAGTGCCCTCATGTGCCATCCATCTAAACCTTTGGATGTACACGTACCTTTTGCATCGTATTCTGCATTGGTTAGAGCGTTGTATTGCCGCGGTACACCATTAGAATCTGAGCGCGTATAGGATGAGTGGTAGGAGGTTCCCATTTTCAGTAGCATTTACAGTATTTTTGGTTTCACCGCCGCCGCCGCCGCCGCCTTCGCCCAGGTCGCCGCCGCCGCCGCCGAACTCACCGCCGCCGTCGAACTCATAAAGTTGATCAAAGTCTGTTGTGTAATTCATTATGTACTTTTCAAATTTTGTTGGTGGATCGTCGGTACCAGTTCCAGACCAAGCAACGCACCCTTTCGGATATATACTGAATGGTATGCCCATATCAGAAATTTTGCGGAATACGTTTGTGTAGTTAAACTCTACGACAGCGCCAGTTACCAGTTGAGCAAATGTGTGGTTGCCGACTGCATCTCCTATGCTCGTCGGAATAGCTTTCATATCAGATAAGACATCCACATCTGTTTTGTTTGTCAGGTATTCTGTTGCCCGACATATGATACATAACTGCATAACGTGTACGAGCGTGGTAATTGGAATATTAAATATTACCTCTGTGGACAAGTCAACACCACGATCAGTACTACCATCAGTAGTACTACGGCGTATCAAACTTTCCGCATTTGTATTTATCCTAAAGTTTTGCAGGAACCTGAGTATGAATGTCTCAAATGTTTGTGCTGCGGGGAGTCTCCATCGATAGACGAGTCTGACATCTCCGAAAGACTTTTTGAGTCCTTTCATTCTTTCATTCAGTTCGATTTGACTTGTGTCGTTGCTCCAACCTATTTTGTATATATCTGTCGTTTGTGTTTTTATTTTTATGCTATCATTGCTATCATTTCTTATTATTTTTACGATGTAAATATATTCTAGCCATTCTTTAGATGGAGCGGGTGGTACGTGGTCTCCCTTCCAGAAATCGTTGCTCATAAGTGACTGAAAATCCTGAAAAGCTTTCCAATACTCCATTCTAGGTAGGAGTCGTTCTTTATATATGCGATAGAGTTGTAGTCATGTCCATCTTTGTCGAGTAGATGTACCTTGCGACATTGTCCAAAAGTGTTGCCATTTTTGTTGAGCCACCTTTGACCAGTTGTTCCTTGATTGCGTACTCCACCGCGTCTGCGTTGGGTATGTTGAGCAACACTGGCTTGACCATGTCCTTGGATTCTTGTACGCACTCTGCGATGGTGCGATCTTGTTCAAACGGACACAGTTCGCCCAGAAGCGCGTCACCCATGATCTTGACAATCTGTGGTGGGTCTTGTGCAAGATGTTCGGCGTAAAGAACCATGCTGATATTGTCAGCAACTTGGGCGGCTTGGGGGTGCTCGTAGTGATTCGCGTACGCGAGCGCGAGCTTGTGTGCAACGCTGCGCGTGCTGTGCAGGGGGCAGGCGCGTACGAGTCCGACGATCTTGACCTTGACTTCGTCGACTTTGTCAACTTCATCGACTTCCTCAGCTTCATCGAGCCCAATGGACGGGGACACTGGGGACACTGGGGACACTGGCGAGCCGGAGGACGCTGGGGACACTGGCGAGCCGGAGGACACTGGGGACACTGACGAGCCGGAGGACACTGAGAACGCTGACGAGCCGGAGGACACTGGTGAGTCTACGAATAGGGGGTCGTTCGCGAGCGTCGCGTAGGTGGTGTGTTGCACCTTGCGCCGCTTCCGCTGGGGTGTGCTCATTGTAATATATAATATTATAAAATAAGCGTAATATATATAACCGAGTTGTATTTTTTTACCGCTTTACCGCGTAATTGGGTATCTTATTTAAAATACATTTTGATGGCACAATGTAGTGGGTGTTTGGCGTACCGTAGCGCCGGGGGCGCGCTTATCTCCCACTCTTCTGCGAGAAGGGCTATTGCGCCGTGCACCGTGTATTTGAGTATGTTCTGGACGCTCGTGAGATGGACGTGCATGTGGGGTGGCATGATATCCGCGTACATGTCGTAGACTGCGCTGCAAAAGATGGCTCGAATATGTTCTTGCGTACGCTCTTCTATACAAAAATGTGGCGTAATGTATCGTATGTCTCGCTCTACGGTGATGAGTTTGGCGTCTATGTCGAACGCGAGCTGGTCTAGGTAGTCCTCTAGCGTGTCTTCTTCTGGCGCGTGCCCAATGGTGAGCACCCAATTATTGATTGCATTGTGCATGGCAGGCGTGAGGGGCGTGATGCGCATGGTGCTGGCGGGCGTGATGGACATGTTGCTGGCGGGTGTGAGGGGCGTGAGGGACATGTTGCTGGCGGGTGTGAGGGGCGTGAGGGACATATCTTTTGCGTGGTAGATCTTATTTACCTGACAAAAATATGTTGCTGGCTACATATTGGCTGTATCTCGGAACGTGCGTGTCACTGGCTACTGGTTGCTGGCTACATATTGGCTGTATCTCGGAACGTGCGTGTCACTGGCTACTGGTTGCTGGCTACATATTGGCTGTATCTCGGAACGTGCGTGTCACTTGACACCACGAGATGCATTCCGGCTGGCAGATTCAAATACAAGCATTTCTTACAATATGAGTTACGTAGAGTTGCTGACAGATTCAAATATGAGCATGGCGGACATGGTGGGTAGTCCCGTCGGGAGTCTGCGCGAGCAGTACGAGCAGGCGCTGAGCTCCGTGTGCGCGCGCCTGGACGACATTAGCGCCGCGGGGGCGCTCTTCGGGCAGTCTTTCGCCGCGCCGCGCGATCTTCTGGTGCGCGCGGCGCTGTCTGCGTATTTCTGCCAACGTGTACGCATTGACGTGTGTACACTACTTGAGTGTGTACATTTGGAAGACGTAAAGATGTCCTGTTTCCGCGAGTGTGCCCTCCTGGAGTGCACGCGCGTAGTCAACAATAAGCTTGCGTTTTGCCTAAAAGAGATGCCTTATCTAGACATCGTGGTGGACGCTACGCACCCGGTGGTTGTGGAGCTGTTCGTGCTCGTAAAGGAAGAAATATAAAATAATCTATGTCGTTATCGTTAATCATGTATGTTCGGCGTCTAAATGTTTGGACATGCATGTAGAAAGAGGTATGCTTTGAGCGCACACTGTGATACGCACATATTCCCTAGTGTTTTCCACCTACTTCTGTATTTTTTCTGTGACTTGTCTGGCATCATGCGCAGGTGCACGTGGTTTGGATCTAGAGACGCCTCTGGGTTGGTCCAGTTTGCGGGAAGTCCCATGAGTTGTTCTACCCACATGATGTTGGTGTTAAAGTGTCTGTGTTTGGTGCATGTAGCGAACCTTAGTTGTCCTGCGAGATCGCGCATGCCTGTTCTTGTGAGATTGTTCATGGCTCGTGCGCCACCTGATACCCTTGGTGTTAGCCATAGTGTCCTTACGAATGTTTTTTCGGATATTTTTATCCTTGAGGGTACTCCTGGCAGTGCTTTCATGTAGACTGGTTCCATCCTGTGTTCTGGAAAGCGTGGGTTTGGTCTTGCATGATAGACTCCGTTGGTGACGTCCCCAAAGAGGTCTATCTTGTCTCTGTTGAATATTGGCGTTGTGGGTTTCCCGGTATATGTTGCGTATAGGAACCACCGTATTCTCCTTTGCGGCAGTCCGCAGTGGAATGCTCCAAGTGTTGCCCATTTCATGTCGTATCCCTCTTGTGCGATGGTGGTGAGGACGGGCTTCCAGACGTTGGTCATGTTGACGATGTTGCGTACGTTTTCTAGGAAAATATATTTTGGGTGTTTTAGTTTGACGATGCGTATTATTTCAAAGAAGAGTGTGGACCTGTTCCCTTGGAATCCTTTTTGGAGCCCGTTTGTGCTGATATCTTGGCAGGGAAATCCTCCGATGAGTATGTCGTGATCGGGAGGGTCTAGCGTGCATACGTCGTCGTGTATGGGCGCTGTCGGCAGGTCTCCGTCTCGCATGCGTCTCTCTAGCACGGCTCTGCAGAAGGGGTCCTTCTCGCAGTACATGACTGGTTCTACTGGTAGGAGCCTGCCCATGCCCCCGATGCCCGTGAAGAGGTCCAGACATTTCATTGGAATGCGGTATTGTCCTTAAGTAGGTGTCTGGTGATTGCGGCTCCTATGGTGTTTGCGATGGGGTACATGATGTCTAGGCTGTTCCATACTTTGTCAGTGTACTTCCACGTGTTGTGCCATCCCCATACGAAGAGGTTTCCTATGTATGCTGGCGTGGCGAGTGGCGATTCAACGGGTGGTACCCACTCGTGCTGCCACTTTATGCGTAGTTTTGCTTCCGCCATGAGGATGCATACAGTTACGGAGGGTATTGTGAACGCGAACGGTTCGAACATGGACATTGCGAGGTGTAGTATGGCAGCGACGAGGAGCGCGTACTGTATGTTGTCTCCTCGCATGTACCTGTGTGCGATGGCTGCGATAAATGTGAGCATTGCCTGTGGTCTTGTGGCAAGGTATACTGTGAATAGTGCACCGTGTAGTACGGAGAACCATACTGGCGATGGGTATCCCATGGTGTGGCATACAACGTAGGGTACGAATGCAAAGTCGCTTGTGGCTGGCTGTGGTGGAGTGAGACATAGTGTGACGATGGGGAGTACCCACAGATCGGACCACTTTACTGGCAGGACGTGTACTCGGTCTAGTTTGACGGTGGGGTAGGTGTTTTTGGTGACTAGGAAGCGTAGGATGTAGTACACTGCGTGCACGAGGTGCTGTGGTCCGGGGTAGAGGTGGAATAGGAGTATGGCTAGCGTAAGCATTTAAACAGGGCGTAAGTTGGTTATAGTTTAATCTAAAATCTAAGATCTACGTATTCAACAGCGGCGGCGCCCCCGCTGCCGCCACCGTCTGATTTGGATGCGCCATCGGATATGGAAGTATTATTCAGTTCCTGTACAATGCCATTGACTTTATCAGAGAATGCTGTTCTTGCATTTGGGGTAATTGATGGTAGTACGCTTGCAATTTTTTTTAATAATTCTTCAAGCTCTGTTTCATTGGCATTGGAATCAGGTTCCCAGTCGTCTCCTTCAAAACTGTTGTCAAACTCGACATCAGTACTTTCACTTATCTCATTTCTTATTGTTTTAAATCGTGCAAACAAGTACTTTTTTAAGGCAAGATCAGGTACTTTTAGGTAGATTGTCTTTATACGTAATGATACCCATGGTTCAAGAAGTATTTCGTTTTCTACAACAGGTATATCAATGTTAATATCAAACCTGCCATGCATATCTTTGTTATATTGCTTTTCATATTCACCCTTAATTCTATACGTTCTATACGTTTTACCCTTTTCATATTTTACTTGATTTCCCTTTCCCTCATACGGACTTACATGCTGTTTTACAAATGGAATTTTAATTGATTGAAATGTATCTGCAAGTCCTTCTGTTTTGAACTTTGGTGTGTAATATACTGTAGCATTTTTCACGTTTGGCACTGTTGCATTTGTTGCATCAGGACCAACCCGCAGCTGACTTATCCGGCGTTTCCATTATGCATAGATGTGTGTGTGTAAATAGTGTCTCTAAGCAGATTGCATATTATACATGGCACTGAAAAAATGTGGTTGTATATAACCAGTGATATATTATTTGAATGAATTATTCAACTTCTCATAAAGTTCTGGCTGACCTACAGAGGTTACGTGATTTTCTAATGACACAAAATATGTATGAGAAAGATCAAGACATAAATAATATGTTAAGTTTATATATATCAACAATAGATGAATATGCTGTTCAAACTGGAACATTTAATGAACCTGCTAGGAAAGAAAAACTAGAACAGTTTTTATCTAATATGTTGAATATGGACATCCCTGAAGGAAAACTTTCTAGCCTTTTAACGGAAATAAGAGAAGGAATGGAAGGTGGTAAGGAATTAAGCGACCTATTACGGCGTATATCTGCGGGTATGCCTAATTTACGGCTTTAGCGTGTCGTAGGGTACGCTGGGTATCTTTTTGTTGATGAACTCTCTTGCCCAGAAGAGTCCAATCATGAGTGTCATGACTAAATCGTCGTTGACTCCCTTTTTGGTCTTTCCGGTGTATACGATTTTGGGTAGGTCGAAAGGCTTTGCTGCGGGTATGGTGAGTTTTTTGAACTGTATCATTTGTTTTTTGAACTCTTGTTGTGTGATTTTGAGGCGTTTATTTGCGTCGAGTTTGGGGTTTGCGCATACGCATTTGGGTGAGAATCTGAGTTCTTGTATGGACTCTAGGAGCGTTGTTGCGTAGAGTTCTTTCCTCTTGTGCGTGGTATTGACACCTGCGCGTTTCTTCTCGTGTATGACGTAGACGAGTCTTTCGTCTTTGACCATGTGTCGCATGTGCTGTGCTTCTTGCCCGAGGTTGGATTCGAATATGGCGATGCAGTACGCGTTGCCCATAATGGCTCTGACGCCTCGTATGTGTTGTATGAGCATTGCGCGTATTTCCTCGGTTCCGTCTGCGGGGGAGGCGTCTATTCCTACGATGAATGTTTTGTTGTGTACGAGCACGAGGGATACGATTGCCATGTAGGATGTGCCTCCTCCGCAGGGGTCTACAGCTGTGAAAAAGTAGTTGGGTTCTCCCTCGAACGTGGCGAGCTGCATGATGCTGTCTATTTGCGCCATATCAAAGACGCTGTTGGCGTCCTGCGTGATGGCTCCCATGGATTCTCGCTCCATGAGTTGTTTTTGGTCTCCATACAGAGCTCTAACCATTTCTAGCTTGCCAGCGGACTTCCATGGCGGAATGAGATCTAGATTATGTGTGCAGGAGGACCCTTTGCCTGCAGCTTGGCATTTCTCGCATATGAGTGAGACCTTGATGGTCCTGAAGAAGGGTTCGCCTCTTGCGTCTTTGAGTTCGAACATTTCGCTGTAAAAGTTTTGGTTATCTTGTGGAGTGGAGATTGCGATGAGCGCTGTGGTATCCATTTCTAAGAGGGGCACTACGATTTCATAGAAGACCTGCAGATCTATGAATGCAGCCTCCTCCAGGTAGAGTACGTCACCGCCGACGCCTCTTAGTGTTTTCGGTGAGGATGGGAAACTGAAGATGCGTCTTCTGTCGAATCCTATTTGTAGAGTGAGTTCTTCTTGGTTGCACTTGACGATGTAGGGTGCCATGTGTGTTTTTTTGATGATATCTCGGATGAGTTCGAGTAACTTTTGTGATGCTCGTCTGCCTGTGGAGAACACGGATTGCGTAGAGTGTGGCACGCACATGGCGTACGCTGATATGAAGAGTGCTACTGCAGTTGTTTTCCCGAAACGACGGGGGGTAAGGCATAATACGGATTGCCTTAGGTCGGTCCAGTTATTCATGCGCATAATCTGCTCTAGGTCTACGTCTGGGTCGTCCTTGTAGAGATGAAGTGCAACTGCTTGTATGAATTTATCGTGAAACTGTTTTTGTAGTTTGGATCTCTCGTATCCAAGTTGGTTGAGCGTCTTTCTTATGGCAGCCATGCGCTCGTCTCCCTTGCAAACTTTGGATATTTTTTTCTTCTCCCCGTACAGGCGCGGCATGTTTGTTTCTATGTCTTCTAGGACGCGTTCCTGGTAGAACTCGTAGGCAGAGGTGAGGTACTTGCGGTAGGAGAGCGGTACCATTGTTGTGTGTGGGTGTAGTTAAATAGTTCACCAAGGGCACCTGCACAGCGGCAAATCTCGCTCTATAGTGTGCAGGGCGCGCAGAAGCCCAATAGTCAGTGGGTTTTTCACCTGATCTGCGCGATACTCTACTAGCGCCATTTCGCTGGGCACGATCCCAATTGGTGGGAAGTTGCTTTGTCTAAGGTGTTGATTTATCGCGTCTGCACGGCTGCGACCTATGAACTGATCCGGATGTAAACCACCAAGAATACGCCTCCATTTATCTACTTGGTCTGACACGCGGGTGTGTCTACCCCCTCTTCTTGTTGGTGGATGATGGCGTTGATCGTGTCCATAGCTTTGCTTCTTGGTTTGGGGGTATGGTGCTGGCTGTAAACGCTGTTGAGAGACATTTTGTTTGTGTCCGTGTGTGCGAGTACACCTGTTCCCTACTTACCTGGTATGTTTTATTGAAATGCGTTATTTTTTGTTGTATTTGAGTACATTTGTGCCTATTGTAGCTAAGATAATATTGGCTCCTTGGAATTTAAAGGTGGCTTGGTTGTTGTACCTATTCTTCACGTACGTCTTATTGGAGCATAAGAAGTTTAATGGACACCCAGTGCGTGCGTTTCATAATCTTCAGCGTCAGGCGGAGTGTTGTATGATAGTGGGGTTGTGTGTGTCTCAGTGGTTGCCCTTGGCGCCTCTTCCTTTCCTGTTGTTGCTGCGCGGCAGGCATGTAACTGTGGACCGTTTGCAGTTCGGTTTCGTGTTCTTTCTATTATACCGTTACGATATGGTGCAGATCGTGCTCGTGACGTTGAGTATTATGGCATCTTTACAGGACGTGGATGAGGGTTTGTCGGACACTCCTGAAAAGTGGCATCGCGCGTGCCAGCGCCGTCTGATGTTTCGCAGCGTGCAGGTGTTGACGCTGATGCTCGCGTACGAGACGTGGTACACGCGCAGCGTCCTGTTGGTGGCGTTTGCGGGTCTGAAGCTTGTGATTTGGCTGTACACGGTAGAGGATATGCCGGATAAGATTGAGGCTGTGGATGGTGATCCTGTGAAAATGCTGCAGGGAAAGAGTCATCGTATATAAGTATGTAGGACACTGCTAAATGGCGGCTTCGGGCACTAGCATTTATGTTGATCCCGAAGATCCCGAACCTAATGGATCGTCCCAACCACGGGCTCTACCCAGCCGTGAAAATCGTTCACAATCTCCTGAACCTGTAGGTGATTTTGATCCCATAATAAACCCACCACCTGAGGGTCCTGTTGGCGAGGAGATTGCAGAGAAACAAAATCAAGACTTAAAGACGCAAGCAAAAAAAGAAATAGAAAAAGAAAAAGAAAAAGAAAAAGAAAAAATCAAATTAAACTTGACAAACTACCGCGGGCTCAGAGGTACTTTAAAAGGATACGTGGAAGGGCTGCGAATGAAAAATGTTACTAATAGAGATGAAAGGAAGGAAACTAAGAGGCTTCTTGCGGAGCGCCGAAGACTCCGAAGACGTCAGGAAGAAGCGAGTAAAACGTTATTGGCAGGTGGATCTCCGAATAAAAAAAATGTTACTATAAGAAGGGGGGTGCGTAAGGGGGTGCGTAGATTACGTCTTTAACTACTTATTCTATCAAACGCAGCGGCTAGAAAGTCTGCCCTGTCTTGTCCTTTTGAGTTGTACCAAGTATCTGTACTACAGCATATGCTAACGTAGGACTGGCAAATAAAACATCTTTTGTCAATTGTTAGGAATTATAAACGTAGTGTTGTTTGTTGTAACCTTTTTTTACGGTTAGTGTGGGGTTTCCTAAAAGCTACTTTAGCGTTTGTATGGTCTTTTGGATTAACGTATTTCAACAACAAACCGTTTTTCTGTATTTTTAACTTAGTTAATTTTTGAATATATTGTGTTATCTGTTCCTTGACCTGGGGCAATTTCACAAAAAGAGTGTTGTTATTTTGTAATTTTGTATATAAATCAATATATTGTTGTATTTCATCTGCGGATTTACTGTTTATGGTTTTGTCAAGATCTATCATTCCTTGTAATGCGTTTATTTGGTTTTGATATATTTCTTTTTGCTTTCTTTGTTTAGTATTTGTCAAAAGAGTCGTTAGTTTTGTTATGCATATGGCTCTCCAATCTGAATCTGTATTGAATCCCACTGACGCCATTATTCACCATACTGCTCAAGTATATAACTAAATATAATTATTGTAAATGCTTCGTGCAGAGTTAGAGCGTCTGCCCAAGTACCGAAAGTATAATCCAAAACTAGTCGACATGCTAATAGCGCAGATGAGACTTCGGGTCCGCCTTCGGGTCAACCGCATTCGGGACAAATACCGGTGAATCTCTTTTCCATACCAATATACGTTTATGGAGTGTTGCATTGGTTTCCTTGAGATCAGCTATTTATTTATGTAACTCAGCAAATATATTTTGTTTATTTTTGTTGTTTTGTTTCATATTTAGAATAGCACTTTCAATAGTCTGCATCTTGTCAATAATTTGTCTTTGTTCTGCAATAATTTCCCCTTGCTCTCCATTAATCGTTGAAAGATGCGTTATTTCCTGAAGAAGTTGTGGCATAGTTCTGGGCAACTCCAGCGAATATTTAAACGGCAACGACACCATTCTTCGTACTGGTACTTGGGTATATAGATACAAATGTTTTATGTAAATGGGTGGTGTGTATTCGTTGTACGGTCGATTAAAGGATACGGATAGGTATGTTGAGTTGAAGGAGTTTGACCACAGGTATATGGATATGTTTAAGCATCATGTAGTGAGTTACGCAATGGATCGTAAGCACGTGGATATGAAGAGTTTATACTTGTACAAGGGTTATTTTAGAGTTGGTAAGGCGAATGTGTTAAACAACTACTTGGAGTTGACCTTTAGTTCCATGGCATTCGCAGAGGAGTGGGATTCGAGCGAGGAGCGACTGTGTGACGTGCCATGGCTGTTTCGAGACTTTTCAAAGCGTTGGAAGCCCGTACACGTCGAATACTCTTATATGAGAGTGTATCAGCAGGTGTGACGCACTTTTGGCACGCGCATTTGACGGTCCGTTTTGCGGACGGCGCGTAGTCTTGGATGGGATCTAGATTCATTTATGTGTATATTTTGGATTATTTATAGGTGTAGTGATGACTTGTTTGTGATTCAAATGAATTTATTTTTATTGTCTAGTAGTAAGCGAAAGAGTGCACGTCTGCACTGCAACCGCCACGTTGTGAAGATGGTTCTTGAGACGACGCAGCTGTTATGGACGGCTGTACACGTGGGTGGTATTGACGTTGCTACGTTGCCTATCAAAGCATACCGTAAGACCCATGCGTGGCATCCTACGGCAATCTGGGTGCGCGAGACTTCTAAGAATTGGGAGTTTACTGTTGCGTTTGGTCTTGCGTTGTGTACCGAGTATACTCGTCGGTACGGTAAGCACCACAAGTGTGAGATGCACCTTCAGTTCCTTCGGCGTTTCGGCTACGTGGAGCCCCAGGAGCGCCGCCCTATTAAGAGCAAGTGTGGACCTCTGACCAACGGTTGCACACCTTTCCCCCTGGCAATGCCTGACGAGTGTGTTGTGTATAAGAAAGGTTGTCCTCACGCAGTGAAGAGCTACCGCAAGTACTACGAAAGCAAGAATAAAGACTGGGTGGAAAAGGGACGCCCTATGGTGTGGGACATAAAAGTACCGTCACCCTCTCGCCAAGATAAAGTCTGCGTTCCACTATGACGAACTGTAGCTGTACGTAATAATTCGTATATTTTTCTTTACAGTATATGAAGAAAGGCGCGTACGTATGTATAGCCTCCTTTAGAATGGATGTGGCGATGCCTTTACCTCTGTATTCTGGGTGCACGTAGAGCGACGTGATCCACGGCGTGTAGTCTCTGTCGTGCATGTCCTTCTTCTCGTAGTGTGCGGACCCTATGCGTGTTCCGTCTTTGTATCTCACGATGGAGACTGGGTTTCCGTAGTCTTCGATACTCTCTATGCCCAGTGTGCGGCACTCTTTCCGGAAGGCTTCAAAGACGTCCTCCCACATGGTGTATTCATCTTGTTGGGGTGTCTTAAATATGTGGTGGTTGTTACTCTACTATTTGGCTCTGGATGTTCCCTCCGGTTTAGTGGAGACGTCCTTTGCGAACGGTGTGTTGACGGTGGGTGATACTGTGGAGTACGTGGGTGCATTTGATCTGACGTGTGCTACAAAAAGAGGTGGTACATTAATATTTACATTTGAAGAGCTTAACGTTTTCTCTTTTTAGATAGAATCCTGTCTAGACTAAACCACATTGTGCCTGACGTTGTTTTGATGCTAAAGTACTTTTCTCCGGCGTCGTACATTCGTTTTACGGTGGCAATGCTCTTCTGTAGATCTAGCATTGAGTCTATTTTGTTTCTTCCGATCATGAGCACCCTGTCGTACTCCTCTGGCACCTCGAATGAGGCGACGTGGCTGGACGGGTTAATTTTCGTGATAATGACAATCTCCTTCACGCTTTTTGTATGCCTTGCGGCGTCCAGAAGCTCTACGCTCTTGTCTGCGGGCACCTCTCCTCCCGTGAGCAGCGATGTGGATAGGTTTTGGAAGATGAATGGTCCAAGCTCTGCGACCTGCACGGGGTTCCATTCTTTCCAGTTTTCGGAGACTTTGTACGGAATAGGTTTGGGGACAATTGTAACGGATCGTTTGTTTTCTTTGGTGGAGAACTCTACGGTGTAGTCGTTGAGTCCCAGAATGAACTCTGTGTTGTCCATTTTAATCTTTGATCCCCTCGTGTTGTCTACGATGAGTCCGAACATATCCATTGTGTGTCCTCCTATGCTGTGAATGACGTCTCCAGCCTTGATGATCCCATGCGCTGCGCTTCCTGGGTGGACTTCGTTGACGAGCGCGCCAACGCCTCGAATATTGTGCACCTTCTTGTATGCTTCTGTCATGGCGTGGCAGTGCAGCCCCCACGTGGGAAATCTTCCGAACGGGTCTTGGTAGAACTTTTGAAAGTAGTTGAGAATGCTGAATGAGGGCACTGCGAACGAGATGGCTTCGGCGGCGCTGAGCGTGGATGTGCAGATTCCGATGACCCTCCCTTTGGTGTCTACTAATGGTCCTCCGGAATTCCCGGGGTTAATGCTGAGATTGAGCTGCAGGTAGTCGTCGTCGTCAGACCCTCTTCCCGCCATACATCCTTCGCTGACCTGTTCTTCTAGGCAGTGTGGAAATCCGATGGTGCTGACCTTTTGTGGTTTGCAGGAGATCCTTTGATCGTATAGTTTGATGGTACCAAGGTTGTCGAGGAATGCGTTGATTTCATTTTTGGAGATGAATGATCGAGGGTGATCTTCGTTCCTGGAGATACTTAGAATGGCGCAGTCTAGCTTGGGCACGACGGCTTCGACGTACGCGCTGATCATGGATCTCCCCATGGCGGCTGTCCTGAGATATGCGACCCTGTCGTCGGCGTCGTCTACAACGTGAAAGTTCGTAAGAAGAAATAGTTTATCTTTAGTGTAGAAGGGTAGATCTTTTAGAAAGTGTGCGTCTACTCTGAAGCACGTCCCAGTGTACTCTGTTTCTCCCAGGTGTACTCTTGGGTCTTGTTCGTCGACATCTGTGCAGATGACATTGACTTGCAGAATGCTGTTCCTGACATTTTCCATTTGAGTTATGGAAGGGTGCTTTATAGGTCGTGTTCTTACATGAGCTCCTGCATGGCTTTGAGTATAAGGAGCCTTTGTTTTTCTTCGGTGCGGTTGTCGGGAAGCTCTCTGCGGAGGTCTTTGAAAAGGTAATTCCTTAGATAGTCTAGGAGCGGCGTCATTATACATGTATGTGCGTATGTGTGCTGCCACTGATTCTGTATCCACATAAAGTGCTCAAGTTTAATATGGTCTATTGTGTTTCCGTAGTCAAAGAGCGTGATCCTAACTTTGTGTCGTATCCCTACAGTAAAGACGGTTTCTTCAACGGCTGCCCAAACGGCTTCCCCATTGAGCATGCACTGTGTGCGCGCCATTTCATACCGAATTGGCACTATGTACACCATTAGGAAACGCTCCTATAAGCTTCATGGTGCCGAGTACAATGACAACGCCACATTGTCCGATCTGCCATAATCATTATAATTCTGCCCGAGTGCCGTATATTCTGCAGCCGTGCTCTCACGGCATCTGCAATGATTGTGCGATTACGTACTTTGATGACCGCATGGAGACGTCCTGCCCAGTGTGTCGCACGACGGTGTTGCGGCGCGCGGTGAACTACGATCTTAAGGAAATGTGCTCCGGTTCCCTTGGTGGGTGGAAGGCGCTGCTTATGGACTCTTTGAGCAAGAAGCCTGGCATCAACGTGACGATAACGGACGACCTGCTGCCTGCCGCGCCCCTGATTATGCACCGCGTGACGAACAATCGTGACATTCACGAAGCCCTCGTGACTCTCGTGCGTCATTTCGGCGCGGAGGAAGCGTACTCGTGGGTGGACGCTCTGCAGTTTCCACCTGACTGGGACACTGACCGCAAGCTGAGCCGCATGCTCCGGCACTACGACTTTTTGAGCAAGTACGGCGCGGATTGGGTGCTTGAGTTTACCTAGAGTTGGCATTTTTCGCCTATGAAGCAGGGCGAGGGTGTGGCTGTTAAGCAGTTTTCTCCGGAGAAGAGCACTGCCCCCAGGTTGACGGGGTTTGTAAAGAGTAGACATCTGTCTGCGCCGTTTGTTTCATTGCCGCAGTCGTTCGGTTCCGTGGTGCAGTACCCCGAGTCCTTGCACTCTAGGAGCTGTTTCGTGCGAAAGTCTCTTTCGAAGACGCCATACTTGTTCTTTGGGCACTGCACGACGTCGTTCGGATTGGTTACGTCGGCTGCGCACTGGCATTCCTGGCACGTGTCCCCGAAGAGCCCTGGGTAGCAGGTTTCAAGGTCTATTTCCACCCCACATGCATCGTGTGTTGGAGAGTGTTTGGAGGTGCACGTGCAGACGGCTGCGCCGTTAAAGGACCGCGTGCCTCCGTAGCACGTGGGTGTTTCACAGTCTGGTCCTACTCCGACGTCGCACCTGCACCGCTGGTCGTAAGGAGGCGATCTTGCAACACTGGAGCACTTTCCCTCGTCGCAAAAGTTGGATTCGCACATTGAATCTCCTATAAAGTCTCCTCCGCAGGAGCAGGTGTCGTCGTCCAGCGGGTAGCACCTGCCTGGGTCTACGCGCGTGTACGCGATGGGGAATGAGTTGCGTTTGACAGTTGCAAACCTGTCTCCCATTTCCGTGCATTTTGGTATGACGTCCGTGCAATCTCGACCGTCTCGACCGTCTGGGCAGCAGTATCTTCCGCTGCCAGTCTTGCACTTGTCGCAGTAGATGTCTGCGGGCACAGCTAAGCACTCTTCCTCTTTCCAGTTACGGAATTCAGATCGTATTCCTGGCGCGTACTTGTCGTAGGTGAGGGATCCGCCGAGATTCGTCTTGTCAGCGTAGCATGACGCCTCCCATCGTGCGTTGCATTTGGTCGTGGTGTCGTACCCGGGCAAGAGGTACTTACAGAAGGGGAACTCGTATTGGTGGTAGCATGTTTTGCAGGTGGCGTTCTTAAATGTATTGCTTCCAGACTCTATGATGGCTCCGACCGCACAGTCGTCGCATAGTTCTCCGGTATATGGTGGCGTACACACGCACATTGCCTTACCTTGTAAGACTTTTTCAACGCCGTGTACACAGTCTAGTTTGTTGGGTTGCGTGATGATGGTTTGTGGATTGATGACCATGAATACGATGGCTGTGATTCCTACGATCACCCTGGGACCGTCTAGTACGAAATCCTTTCCGTTTTTTAATCCTCCGCTCGCGGACAGAGCAGCTGCTCCAAAGATCCACCCGCTGAAGAACTGTGTGGTCTCTTCCCCGCTCTGCCATATGAGAATATTCCCTATAACAATTGCGAGCAGTCCGAGTATCATTTAAGACAGACGATTTGGGTATTTATATGTGGTAAAGTAAGTGAATGTTAGTGGAGGACGAAGCATACATGAAGACAATTTTATCAGAGTTTGGAGTGGCAAAGTACAAACTTTCTGAGACACCAACGCGTTTCAAGTTAATCATTACACCGGACCATTTCAGTATGGACACTCTTGACGCGGTCCAAAAGGATAGAGCTGTGGGTATTGAGATTGACGTGAACAAATGCGTCTACCTGGACTGTTTGAAGGGTTGCAACAGCCGCAAGCGTCGTCGCACGTCGGCAGAGGTGTTTCGCGGCACGATCCCCAAGAAGTACGACGTTGGAAAGTACAACATGGTGATGCGTCATCTTCTCGGGGTGGAGGACATATGCGCGTTTGAGGCGTGTGTTGTTGACGGGACACTAGAGTTACGAAAAATTGAGTGTTTGTCGTACGCGCTGTTAAAGCGAATTTCTGATTTGAGCGTGCGGATTAATTTTGATATGTGCAATGCAAAGATAACTATGGCTCTATAACCGTATCTATATTATTGCAAATGATTGACTTTTTCATTGTTTACATATATAAAGTATTGTGTGACCTCCCCGAACCAAACAATAAGGACATGCAGGCAATGACATCTGAGCGCGTCCGCGCGTGCACGTTGTTTGCGAAAAAGTCTTCTCCCATACTGTTGAAACTGCATCGCTCCAAGTGCGTTACACAGGTGAACAGCGTACCCGAAAACTCCCGCTGTTGCGTCACGGGTGTTCTTCTTGAGGGAGCGGGGGTGCAGCTTATTGGAGAGGAATTTCACGTCTGTGTGCATACAGAGATCATGCACAAGTGGTTTCACTACTTCCGCCTGCGGCACTTTCCCAAATATATGTGCGGAATCGTGCGCGAGTGGATCAAACGACAGCCCTGGTACGTGCACACCCACAATGTGGATATTTCTCATCTTACGGGTTCCCACTGGGTGCATACGTACAAGCGTATGTACACAGAGAGTCTTGTCGCTTTGCGAGAATAACCATGGTGTATTAGTAGTCTGCTAGTTGTTGGAACATGCAGTCTGGTGATTATGTCAAACTCAATATGGACACTGGTGAGGTATGGGTCGCAGAGGTGGTGCATGTGGAAGAGGAAACCGTGGACGTTTACTATCTTGAGAAGAAGGAGAGTGTGTACACCTACTCAGAGGACTGTTTTGAGGTGCAAAAGAGTGCGATTGCGGAACACGTCCGCACACAAGATTTCCCAAACATTGTGCTCGCGCTGAGGGAGATCGGGTTGCGCCCTATTACGGACAGCAGCTTCGTGTCTATTCACGAAAAGGGCGCTGTTCCCGTGGGTGAGGATTTTGACGTCCCCGCTGACGAGTTTGTGGGCATTCACCCCGAGATGCAGGGCTTTATTATCCCTGACGAGGAGGGTGAGGCGTTCACATTCGCCGCATCCAACAGTGCATTTGTGAAGGAGACGCACGAGGCGGTGCACAAATTCAATACGTGGCAGCCGGACGGCGAGGCAAAGCGCGTAAAGGATTTTATCGATAACATGGACACACGCGCGTGTGCACAAGAAAACGCGCGTACTCGCCTTGGAGAGGGACTGATGTATCTTAAACCACCCTTAGAACAAAAACTTTAGACTATTAGTTCCACATATACTGTTATAAATGGACCAAGTGCAAAAAAAACCCCGCCGCTTCCACTCAAAGCCCCTGCGCGAGATCCGCAAAGAGCAGTCTAGCGTGAAAACTATTATTCCGAAAGCCCCGTTCAAGCGCATTGTGGCGGGATTTGTGGCAGATATCGGCGGTGCGGATATGCGCATCCGGAAGGACGCTATTGACGCGCTTCAGCAGGGGTCGGAGGATCACCTCATTCGCATGTTCAACGACGTCAATCGCATCACTATTCTTTCCAAGAGGGAAACTGTGCATGTGAAAGACATGGCTTTATGGAAGACTATAACCTCAGATTAACATATTAAAATGATTCTTTTAAACACCTGTAGTACCGGTAAAATCCAGTTACTTGACTCCGAACCCCTCCTGTTCTTCAGCCTGTGTGTGCTCAACCCGTCTCCGGACGTGGATCTGCGCCTGCTGGACTCTATCCTCGTGGACGCCAAGACTGCGTTGTTTTTGAGGGATTTTGAATTCTCCTGGATCGGCGAGGAGCGTATTTACGGCGTGAATGTGGAGGCAGACGAAGAGACGTGCCGGGCGTTTCTGCGGGAGCATTTAGGTGTTGATGGCGAAGTATTCCTCAAGAACGAGTAGAGCGCATTTAAACCAAATCATTTCTTCATCGTTCATTTTCTATGTTTAACATATGTAACTACTACACCTTGATAGTCAGATGAATAGTTGGCACCTGCACGTCGTGCGTTTCAAACCCAATAATTGTCTCTTCAACCATGCCCCTATTTCTAGACTGAATCATTGCCGCAACTTCTACTGCGCGCTGCACCTGTTTTCCCCTGGCTTTGATTTCAAACTGTTCGTGCTTGTACGACATGCCCTCGGCAATGCTCATGAGTTTCGGAAAAGTAAGTGCTTTTGAAATCAAGAGAATATTGTCCATTTTCGGAATATTTGGGGGGCTTATAGTCAAAGAACCATATTTAGTATTGCCAACTTTGCACAATCCGTAAGACATGTGTCCATACTCTTCATTTCCAGCAATGTAATCGTTCCGTCCGTGTTTTCGTCGCAGTCCTTGAGGGCTGCCTCAATACCAATCTTGCGCACTGCCCATGCGAAGGGCGCCGGCATTTTGGTGCACAAGTCTTCAATATATGGACGGTCCACGGATGTACGTGTGTCCAGAATATGTGTGATTTTCTCCAACGTGCGCTCCTTGGATACAAACCAACATGCCTGCGCACGTACTAGACATAGTGCGAGTAATAACGAGCGCATTTAGTTAGTCTCCGTCGCTAAAGTACTCTACTTTTCTTCTTTTTGAATGACGCGCCCCCTCAACAAGCACAATATCGTTGTGCAGGTCAAAGTACGTTCTTCCCTTAGAGACGCGCATAACAAAACCACACTGTACGAGACACCCAGGTACAATGTGGTCCTGCGAGCGCTCGCCGTCTGGTGTCCACACACGTATGGGTGGATTCATCATGCCTCCGTAGGCGCGCTTGAACCGGCTGAGCCGAAGATCTGTTCGTCTTTTGGCGTCTGTCTTTTTGGATTCTCGTGCGTAAATGAGTTTGGACATGGTGTCACTGAGTTCAAGGATGACCATGTCCCTGTTGCCGCCGAACTCTGCTGCGAGCACCCTGCAGGTGTCTAGCATGGCTGTGGCGGTGCCCTTGGTGATGTGGGGTGGTAGTTCGAGTGCAATCACGCCGGTACGAAGGGGTTCTGGTTTGAATTTACGACTGGCAACATGTTTTCGGAACAGCTCTACGTTCATTTTTGTCATAGCATGGGGCATTAATACACCTATTTAAACAAATGATATTACCTTAAATGGAGGATATTCTGGTGAATCTGCGCGTGATTTCGGGTTTGGAGCCGTACCAGCGCCTGCACACGCGGCAGGTGCACTTCCGTATTTACGAACACAGGTTTATGCCCGAATGGTTGGTGCGCTGGTTTGACGGTGCGACAAGAAGGAGCGACTTTGGGCGCATCCGCGACGTGTACATAACTGCGAACGAGAACCTTGAGACGCCGGGCATGCGGGAGCAGCTCGCGAAATCTCGCCACGGGCTGGAATCTCTGAAGAAAACGTACGAGAACGACATGACCATGCTCGCGCGCATAGACACGCTTATCGACATGATCTATCCGGAAGATGTATAAGTATAGAGGTACGTGTTGTAAATGGATAGGGGTACACGTGCAAGTTCAGATGACCGAAATGATGCGTATAAAAAAAAAGCTCTAGAATCAATTACTACATTACAAAATAGGTTTTATAAACTTATTATAGATTATTTAGAGGCTAATATAATTAGTGTTGCAGAAACACATGGCGAACTTGAACGAACGAAAGGGGCGTTACAAGATCAAATTAAAGATTACCAGAAGATATATTCAGAAACTATTCCTGATACATCCAACAAAGATTTTAATGCTGCTAACAGAATAAAAATAAAAATGTTTTTGTTTGAAGCTGAGAAAAAAAAAGTTGAAGCTGAGAAAAAAAAAGTTGAAGCTGAGAAAAAACAAGTTGAAGCTGATAAGAATGTCAAGTACCAAAATGTACAAATCCGACTATAATATATAGATGGGTGGCGTAACCAGTCGGGAACGGTACACTGGGAGTTTGGTTAGAAATACTCAAATCCCAGCCTATCCATCTCGTCACAATAGTCCTCTTTTTCCCCCCGCAGATCGCTAGACAACTTATCTTCAAGCTGCTGCATCTCTGGCTGATTAGCCCAAAACCCACACATTTGTTTATACAGGTCTGTTTCCACACTTTGTGTAAAAAAAACGCGTGCTCGTGCCCGCATGTCGGGCTGCTCGAGCATCATCTGGCGCATAAGCTCTTGTCTTTTTTTTGAGTAATACCGTACTATTTCAAAATGCCTTTTCTCAAAGTACTCGTCCATTGTGGAGACTGATCCAATA
>JGI20158J14315_10000622_pt1 | contig 26566 bp, 37 predicted proteins | sample COG_08_FD_14315 | JGI IMG/M metagenome (IMG submission 14315)
CAAGAATCTACAAGGGATATTTGTTGGCGTGGTCTCCGCAGCGCAAGAATCTACAAGGGATATTTGTTGGCGTGGTCTCCGCAGCGCAAGAATCTACGGGGCAATGGAGACCCACTTTGGGGGACGCCTGTGCGAAAAATCAAACTCAACGACAACACGGCGTTTGCAGCGCTCTCGTGGTGTTACCGGCGGCGACTGGGCGATGCAACCTCTCCAAAGGTAGACGCTCCCGGCAGGCTCGACCCCTAGCCGGACCCCTTCGCGCAGAGACACCCTCCAGAAACACGGTGTGTCCCACCGAAACACCTCTCGCACCCACACACACCCCGCACCATCATTCCTCTGCAAGTACTCACACCCACACTTGTAACACCCACGCAGCGCGTCTACTCCCCAACCCCGCTCTTCTCCACCGAGTTGCAGCCCCACCAAGAGCCTCTCCCACCTCAAACACCCGCGCACGGTTTCGCACCCACCTACATACATTACACCATGAGTCCATAATCCTGAATTATACACCCACTGCGAGTTAGCTTCAGGGGGGCGCTGGTTTGCAGTACTAAGAAAAACAATAGCGTATGGACGAGGCAGAGTTTTGGGATATAGTCATACTAATTACCATTGTATTGTCGCCTGCATTCGCTAGGTTCTTTATAGAGTTCGACGAAGACTAGATATGTGGCAGCCCCCCACTCTGTTTGAACTTGTAGTGAGACACATTGAACCATGGCTCCTACATGCATGGCTCACTGGGAGTGATCTTCTTCCACTCTTTAAGAAGAAAACACCCGGGAAGCTTCGTCAGTACCAGAGAGAGTGGAGACTCATGAAGCTTCGCTCGTACCTAAAACGACACCCGGGGAAGGCTCTTAAGCTGACAGCCATTTGGCAGACTGCATATAAAGAAAAACAGGCTTGGACAGAAGAGTGCATTAGACGTTTCGGTCACTAAGTGCATGTATGACACCAAAAGACTACAAACAAATCACAGTACATTTCCATCAACTCAACCTGCAGCGCAATGTGCCACCTCTGCTTCCCATGGGAGAAAACGAGGCGACCTTCCACCTTCACATACTGTGGAGCTGGGTTCTACATGAGGGGTGGGGTTATCGAGTGCGACTTCATCTGCAACGAGTGTGGGTACTTGGTCAACACCAGATGTGACTGTGACTGTCGCTGGGGCTTGTCGGATGCGGTGGACTATGTGAAGACACACAAACCGAATCGGTACTCAGCGTACATGAGGAGCAAATATCGCTGGAGAGTGGTTGGTAAAACGGGTAAACATAAGTAAAAGAACATATACATTCAATATACATTTATATACATCCACATCTGTAGCGCAATGAGGTACAGTCCCTGGGTCATGCATTTCGACTACATCGGGGACCACGAACTCGATGGAGTGGTCCAATGCACACTCGTATGCCATGACTGTGGCAGTAGCACCAATGCGGTCACGAGTCCATACCGTTACGGGTGTGAATGTGGCTACGACAGCTACACCGCGTTGTCCTACTTGAAGAAATACAAGTCGGTCCAATACAAAGCCTACATGACGAGCAAATACCGTTGGATAAGGGTTCGTAAAGGAGGTAAGCACAACTAAACAATGAACTCCCTAGTCTGTCTCCTCTCTTTGGAAACGAAGAGCACGAAAGTTGTAGATGAAAGACTGACCAGAGCAGCCAAGGGGACATGCGAGAAGGCTTTAGTAAAGCCAGCAGTGGCTATACCTGCGATGAGAACAACATTGATCAATGTAAATAGTGCCCACTCTCGACTAATGAACAGACCTACGATAGTAGCAATCGCACTGTAGAGTACATAAGCCCAGCTGATCTCGTCCCACAGGACTTGCACAGTCAGCACACTCGCCCCCACAAGAGCAGCCACATGCACGAAAATCTGCCACCAAGTGCTGCTCCTATGCTGGAACTGACGAACAGCCATCATGCCCAATATTGCCATCAGAATATCGCCCACAAGTGAGTCACCAGGCTCCTCGCCCCATGAGTGGTCTAGCTGACCTATTAAGTATTCGAAAGATTCAAAGAGAAATATCACAGTGAAGAACTTGTAAATGTCTTGCACATAATAGTATATGGCAGCAGGCATGAAGACATGCTGTATAGCAAAGCTCCTCTCCTCTGCGAAGACTTCGGCAAGTCCCATTGGTTAACCACAGAGTCATATATATAAGTAAAACAACATTATATTGTAGTGTATTTGTGTGTGTAGTGGAGTCGCAGCGCAATGAAGCTGAGGCAGAGGTTCCTGACCAAGGAGGAGAAGGCAGCCCACAGGGCACTGGATGAGAGGAAGAGGCAGGAGGAGATGGTGAAGGCAAGGAAAGAGTCCAGACTTCGCAAAATAAAAGCTAGGAGGGAGAGGGAACTCAACAAGATGAGAGCCAAGCTCAAACTCCAATCCAACATGAGCAAGTGCACAGCAGAGTTCAGACACGTCGTCCAGCCGTGGGCTAAGGGCAAGACTGTAGCCAAGATCAACCGCTTCTTCGAGATGCTGGAAGAGGTAAAGTGCCCCATGGGACCCTGCTACAACCCCAAGAAACTCAACCCAGCCGAGAAGGTACTCAGGCTGAACAAGTGTGGCTACAGGAAGCTGTGCTACAATCTGAACCTCCCCGACGCCATCCTCGGGTGTGATTTCTGGAATAAGGACTACCAGAGAGAGTATGATAATGCACACGAGCTTGACCTTTGTCTATATCAGATGGCATAGTTGTGAAAGGGGTAAAGATAGGGTAAAAAATAGAACACAATATCATATATTTATATACCACAACAACTGTAGCGCAAATGTTTCATCTGGGAAAAGTCAGGAAGCTGGACACACGCAGGGTGCTGAGAGACATTGCCAACGAGAGAGAGGACGAGTGGCTGCCAGAGTCGTGGAACAAAACGAAAAAGAGTCCAACTAAGTACGGTCAGAGTCTCATGAAAGCGTGGGAAGTGGATGTGGACCCTCATGTGGTGTACGAGTATGGGTTTGTATTTCTCATCTCCTACTTCCAACACGTGGTCGAACCCATCCTTCATAACGACCCCTGGGAGGCAGAGTACTTTGAGCCTGTATTGAACAGGGCATACGAGTTCCTGTACACCGATGTGTCAGCTGGTCATGGTCGGGGACTCTACGACTACGACCAGAAGCACACTATGATCCGACCCATCATAGAGGCATTCGCAGAGGCTGGTATGTTTGTACCCATGCCACACCCACCCGAGTGCATAGACTGGGTTAGTGACAGGTTCTCCATCAAAGCTATTTGTATCAGAGCATGGATGTAGACATAGGCACTTGCATATAGTGTATACGAGATACTATTACCCTACCAGATTTACATCATGTCTGACCGCAGCGCAACGAAGATCCAGGCAGTCGCGAGGGGGTGGTTGGCAAGGAAGTCGAAGAAGTCGAAGAAGTCGAACAAAAGGAAGAGGTCACACAGGGTCAGCTTCCAAGAGTCTGTCGAGGACAACGAGGGTGAGACTCGCCCGCTCAAGAGAGTGAACACTTCGGATTTCTTCAAGGGTGTACTCGCCAGGGGGTTTAATGGCAAAGTCACCACAGAGTATGTCAAAGAACTTCTGCACAAGGTAAAGCAGGAGGACATGACAGACAAAGAGGCTGCCAAGGATCTCGTAAAAACTGTGCAAGACAAGAGTGAGAAACTCATCGATGCCATGATCGAGGACAAGCATGTGGGCATCACTAGCTACAATATAAGTGGTGGTAATGCTTATGTTGTAGACAACATACTCAGAGTGACCAGAGATTCACTAATAGAGGTATAAAATAGGGCAAAGATAATCAATATCATATATTATTTATATTACTATGCCTGTGATCATGATTGACAGCGCAAAGTCGGACTCGTTGTCCGCCAAGGAGATCATTCGCAGACACTTCTGCCAGAATGTCTCCATCGCCGACATCGAGAGAGCCTACGGTCGCATCAAAGCCCAAGCAGTGCCCAAGAAACTGCCAGAGATGAAGATCGATGAGTTCGTGTGCAAAAACAAGAGATGTGGTGGCACCCAGCTCTACGTACCACCCTCTGAGTACCCGACACACAAGACCTGCCTTGGCTGTGGCTTGGTCTATGGCATCGTACACGAAGGACAAGCCTACAGGAACTTTAAGGAAGAAGCCGATCGTAACACCAATGGAACGAAAGACAATCTCATGTCGGCAGAGTACAACTCTAGTGAGATTCGCACGATGAAAAGGCTCCACAACTACACCAGCAGGGACACACACATCATGGATGCCCGAGCCAATTTCGACAACATAAGTGCCAAGCTCCACTTCAACTGCACTCCCAGCAAGGCTCTGAACCTGTACTGTTCCTTCCTCGACGGTATAGCTGAGGTGAAAAACGGAAAGGAGTATTACACTGTGGGGGACGCAGACGTAGTATATGCTGCATGCATGTTCCACTGTCTCACTGTCCCGAGGGTCTTTAAGAAAGCTCGTAACACAGCTGTGAAGTCGCGTAAGCACGTGTCCAAGAAGAAGCGACGCGTGGCACACAAGAGACCCTACACGAAGAGTAGGGCTACACAGCTGTGTAGCATGTGAACATAGGGGTTAGGGTGTACATAGAGTCATATAGTAGAGTAAACCTCAAGGTTGATATATATTTAATTACACGGTGTATTTACATCTCTAAGTTAATCACAGCGTAACAATGTGGACTGTCGTGAGAAGTAAGAACTACATGTTTCGCCAGAACACTGTGTACTTCAGTAAGCTGGACCTCGACGAGATTCGCAAACACTGTACCGAGAAACAAGTGTCGAGTCTCACCAATGGTCGCTGGAAGACCAACGACCCTCGCAGCAGGGGGAACCAAGTCCACACCCTCGACCTCGGAAGGGCAGGTGAGCTAGCAACAGCCATCGTCGTGAAAAAAGCTGTGGTTAACGACCCTAACGTGAGCCATTGGAAGGTTGGTGACCCCAGCTTCACTTGGAGGGGTAAGGGTGAGTACGACAATGGAGACATCCCCATCGACACTGGTGAGGGCAGAGTCTGGGTCGAAGTCAAAACCACCACCAATCGCAAGGGGGCTCACAATCGCACCAATGTCAATCGGGTCGCCAAAGACTTCGGGTACACCTTCCAGAGACTCATATGGAACAAGTGGAAAAAGAAGATGGTTCTTACCCCCACCTTCAACAAGAGATCGCCCTATCACGAGAAAGCCAACAAGAGACTCCTCGTTGGGTGCATCGCGACCTACCTCGACAATGGTGGCTGTGCTGTCACAGTGTCGAGCAATGTCTTCCTCATGCCAGTGTCTGAGTGCAACTGGCAGAAACTCATGATTCATGGGAGGGGAGAAGGAGGACTGAAGATGGTGCATCGTGACACACAGTGCATCTAGTACACCGTTTAAAACGGTACCAAAACGCGACTTCTAGCCGATTTCGCACTCTATCTTGTGTTAACAGCATTTTTATAAAATCAATAAAAAATAAATATTTTTATGAACAAGGGAACATGCCCCAAAACCCACAGAAGTCGCGTTTTACTAGTGTTTTGAACGGTGTATAGGATAAGGGTAAAGAAAAGTAATATATACATATACATTTTATATATTGCACTATGGATAGCGTAAAGGTCCAACTCGAACGTGATGGCTATGCCATCGTCCCCAGACTTCTCGAACGAGAGGAGTGCTTAACCCTGTACAGGGGTGTCTGGCACTTTTGGGAGGCTAGAGGTGTTGAGCGAAAAAATGCTGCCACTTGGAATAATATCCACAAGTACTTTCCCACCAAAGGCATGCTCATCCAGCACTGGTCTGTGGGGCATATGCAGCCTATATGGGACGTCAGGTCCAATCCCAAAGTCACCAGTGTCTTTGAAAATATATGGGGGACCAGCAACCTCACCTGCAGTTTCGATGGCATGGCTATGGGACTCGCTCCCGAAATCACCAACAGAGGCTGGGATCACAAGCAGAAGGGTTGGCTGCACTTGGACCAAAGCCCCACCAGAAATGGATTCGAGTGTGTCCAAGGTTGGGTCACACCCTGCAGGGTGGAGGAGGGAGACGCCTCGCTCACAGTACTCAGAGGCTCACACAAGCTACATGGGGAGTTTGCTGAGGCTTTTAGTCTCAAAGTGGAAGAAGGGGACACTGCCAAAGTCAGAGCCAAGAAAAGGGCTGACTGGTACAAACTCTCACAAGAACAAGTACAGTGGTACAAAGATAGGGGGTGCCAGCAGGTCACCATCACCTGTCCAAGAGGATCCATGGTACTCTGGGAGTCGAGGACAGTGCATGCTGGCAAAGGTCCTGTACAGGGGAGAGTCCGACCCAAGAATCGCATGGTTGCTTATATTAGTATGATGCCCGACGACCTCACTCCAAGGCAGAGGAAAACCAAGCAAAAAGCTATTATTGAGGGCAGAATGACCACTCACTGGGCTTCACAGAGAGTCAAACTCTTTGGCAAATACCCACAGCATCGTGGGAAGGGGCTACCCGAAGTGCCCGACTACGAACTGCCACTGCTCACTGCCAGAGGTGCTAAGTTGGCAGGCTTTGACGAGGACTGCCCACTCACCATTGAAGACCCAGTAGAGAGGAAAGCAGCTGCAGAAGCCTGGCTAGCTAAACTAGGTACATCTAAGAGACAGAGACAATAAATATTTATGATGAAGATGAGCCACTGGGATGGTACAAGGCAAATGATTCCAAATGGTAGATGCTGTACAGAGTAGACTTATACATAACAATATAATATTAGTCAAAAGTCACCTTTAAATTTCTATATTAATATACTCTAGCGCAATGTCTCGAGAAAAATTCATAGAGTGGTTGAGTGCACCCGAAGGTCCTGCCCGAATCATCGCAAGTCAAATATCGGAAAACGAACCACTGTACGACGGTCAGATGAAGATGCTAAAGACACTGTGCCATGCTGCAGGTCTGGGTGTGTCCTTCGTAACCTTGCGGTTCGACATTTACACAAACTCTATGGGTGGTGGCTCGCAGACATTCAGCATCATACACGATGACGAAGATGTGAAGACCAAGGTTCGTGCTCTTCTTCGTGAACTGCCCCAGTCGAACCTCCCACTCCCACGAAAGTTCAACACACACATGTTCCTCAACACGAGTTTCCCACACATGCTAGCTCGTGGTAAAATACAATACGGAGACGGACCCCGCAATGGCAATGGAGGCATAGTGATCAGTGCAGAGTACATTGTTGACAGTGAAGCACTACAATGATTCAGTGTACTGCGGTGTATGTGACTGATGTACAGCGCAACGAAGGTGTGATGACTGTCTCGAGACGCCCGCCACCCCCACTCCTCTACAGGCAGGACCACGCTGCACACGCTGCAGCAAACAAGATTCAACGTGTCTGGAAGAAATTCAGACAGTTGCAGTGTGGCTACAAATTCTACCCCATATTCTTCACTGGGGTGGACGGTGCCTTCAGCCACATTCACGGGTACTACCCCAACCTGTGTGCCACCAAGGTGCAGGCTGTGTTCAGGGGTCACAAGGTCAGAAAGATGAAATCAGTTGCAGCTGCCAAGATACAAACTGCTTGGAAAGAATACAGGCTGTGGAACTTCAGCTATAACCCGGTCTACCCAAAGAATATCCTAAGTGGTCACATGTTCGGGTACCACACCGACCTGTGTGCCACCAAGGTGCAGGCTGTGTTCAGGGGTCACAAGGTCAGGCAGGAAGTGAACATTGAACGAATCACACAGTGGATCGTAAATAACATACTTATATAATTTTTTAGCGTAAACCATGTCTCTGTCCCATCTATACTTTGACCAAGCTATGGTGAACGACCTAACCTTTCGTCAATACATCGAACTGCTGAAGGGTAACGATAACAAACAATGGATCATTGAAGGTAAAGCATGCCGAGACGAAGAGTACGAACCAGACGAATTAGATAATGAAGACTATATTCGGGTCATGAGAGATTATTTCAAGGTATACCACAAAGACTTCAGCTGGGAAAAGTTCGACACAAGCAATGCTTACATGAATCTGTGGGAGGAATGGCTCATCACTCGGGCAGCTAACTACATGTACATAGAGTGGAAGTTCAAAGACAAGGCACAACAAGGTTTGTGCGAAGGGTGGGACGGTATAAAAGACCTAGTCATAGATGTCTAGCGTAAGTTTCCGAGATAAGATCAAAGCAGCTCTCGTCCACAGCTTGCACAACGACCCTTCGGATGGGTTGAGCTTCATTGAAAACTTCAAATCCTTCCGAGATGATCTCGAGTTGACTGACGACTGGAAAAAAGAACTCGCGATTCGTGAAGTGTACAAGGGTAAGATGTCATTCGTATGGGGTTACTGTGAAGCACTCGATGATCATGCAGACCCAGTAGCATCGCCCGAGTACGACAATAACATTGACTGGTGCGAAGAGATAGAAGACCTATGCTTATTCATACAAAACATAGAAGATTACATTGAGTAGAATATTAGCGCGAGATGAAACTTCAAATTATATTCAGAGAATACTGTAACGGTCAGAGTGGTGGGGTCCTGCTACGAAGCATGCAGCTGCTAGAAGGATCACTAGAGGAAATGACAAAAGCACTCGAAACCATGAAAAAGGCTGGGTTCGATCTTGGTCCATATTATCCTGGGATCCCATGTCCAGAGAGTGCCCTTCTGGGCTTGTGTCTTTGCCCAGTTCAACTTTGAAGGCAAAATCAGTGGAACATACGAAGAAGGGCTTATAGGTAGAGACAGTAAACATACCATCACACTAGAGTTTTAGTGTATACATTCATATACCACTAGGGCTAGCATGTGAACATAGGGGTTATGATGTACATAAAGTCATATAGTAGGGTAAAAAAATCCCAAAGGTTAATATATATTTAATTACACGGTGTATTTACATCTCTAAGTAAATCACAGCGCAAATTGTGAACATGTCTTTCTGGGACGGAGATCACCCCCTGCAGTGGAAGTACCAGCAAGTGGAGAAAGCTCTGCCTACTTTCGGTGCATCGGACAACGAAAACTTCAGTGATTCTACCAACGAAGACCTCACCGAGGCAGCCAACCTCATATGTCTCGTCTACGACTACTACAACAATGGTAGTCTAGCAGCCAACATCGAAGTCAGACTCTCTCGCTACTTGGAGGAGTGCAAATATGGAGCCCTGATGTTTAAAGACACATTTGAGCAGGTCATGTACTGGTACGAGAACGACTGCATGCCTACCGACGAAGAGCAAGAGTGGTACTGTACAGATTGGATACGAAGCATGCTGGTGTCCATCGACTTTGAGTTCGACGAGTCTAAGAACCCCAATAAGAGGAAGAGGGACGAGCCCGAACCACCCAAGAGGAAGAGGGACGAGCTCAACGAGACCGAGGCTAAAGCCAAGCTGGATCAGATGTACGAGGTCGCACGAGCAAAACCTGCAAAAAAGAGAAGGGTCACCTACAAGTGTTCGAAGTGTGGACAGCCCAAGAAGGGTCACACCTGCCCCAAGACTGTGATAATCACAAAGAAACCCACGCTCCCACCCGAGCCCAAGTTCGCAGTCACCAGGGCTGATTTCATGGAGTACAAAGCCTACCAGAGGCGCAGTGCATATGGTCTGCCCCGGTGGTTCATGACAGACGATGCTAAGGCATCAGAAGTTATGAACAAGTACAATGAGCTGGCTACTTACTATAACTAAACATATATTAAATGGATCAATGGATCGTGATAGCTATAGCATCACTCATATCATCTATATACTTATACTGTAATTACACACACACATCATATACAGCGTAAGATGTTCGGATCCATCACAAGAGCCTTCGAACAAGAATGCTTGGACAGCATGGCTGGGGACGCTATGGTCAGGGCAACCAAGAAGCCATTCAAGGAATGGACAGCCATCTTCTTCGAGACCATCGTGCAAGTGATGACGCCCAGGACAGTTTCGTGGTACGACCTCTTCTATGTAAAAGCGGTAGACACTTTAAACACGATGGAGTACCTGGAATCCGTAGGAGAGCCTCAGCAGGTCGAGGATAAACATGTATGTGAAAAAATCATAGCGATATACGACTCGTACATTAAGGCACGCCACCACTGCATGTGGCGTCGCAGGGGTAGAAGACTAGACACCAGATACAGTGTGTGAAACATAATCTCATTTTTATATCTACCACAAAACACAGCGCAAAATGTCTGACGTCACCCTCGTGTGTGTCTCGTGTGGGAAGGAAAAAATATATGACACATTCGAGGAAGCTCAAAAAAAGGGCTGGACACTTGGCAATGCAGAATGCTGTTCCACATGCAAACCCGAAAAACCCCCCATGCCTAGGCATACCAGAGAGTGGTACCAGTTCTACTACTATCTTTCCATGCTGAGAGGGAACACTCTAGACAATCTAGAGCTGGACGAGATTCGCAGAAACGACGAAGTTTACATGGATTGGTTGAGTGTTGAGCAGAGACCAGAGACGTGGGTAGAAGATACCATGGTACACTGGCACATCTACCCAGATGACTTCAGCTGGGAAAAATACAAATCAGCTATGGAGTTGAGAGCCGAGAACTACTGGTACATGGTGTTCACATTCCGAGGTCACAGTGTAGATTACTGGTGTGGACCAACCCTAGAGATATATTAAAATGATACCAAAAAGACCAAAGAAAACCACAGCGTACTATCGCTCTAGTGAATACAAGAAAGAACTAAAACTTAAATTCTATAAGTGGAACCATCTCAAAGCTGCAAAGGTATATTATGGCATGTTCGACACTTCATTCAACCCCTATGCCACAGACTGGCTCGACAAGGGCAGGACAAAAATCATGGAAAAAAGAGCCCAAGCCATGTTCGACAGTATGGTCATGATGCTCAGACTAAGACTGGACCATGTGCCAACCATAACTAGGGACAAAGCCAAACATAAAGCACTCTGTCAATGGAGAGACACTCAGCAACAAAAGGATGGAAGGAAGTATATCGTCTTGTGTGGTACACAAAACACCATAGTACCTGTACAGACCTGGGACTAGCGTAACACAGTGAATATGGTCACACTCTATTGGAAGCTTACCTCGAATGGATACATTGGTCATGGATCGCCCATATCTTACAAGATAGCTCGTGCTTGGGTCAAAGCAGGGGGTAAGGATATAATATACTGGATAAAAATTGCCAAATAATATACTCATAATTATGCCACAGCGTAACTTAGACACTCTACTCTCTCGCAAGAGGAACAAGCCCAAAGCACACCGAGCCCTAAAGAGTAAGGACTACGACACCCTAATGAGGTGCATCTGCCCTCGCATGATAAAGTACAAACCCTCCAATGAGATCGCAAAGGCTGTCGTGAAGCATGTCACCAAGGGTCTGCCCCGACTCAAAGCCAAGCACTTCGCATGGAAGGTATATGGCAGACTGCACATGCTGCCACTCAGGATTGGAGTTGAGAGTCCAAAAAACTGCCATAGAGGTAACCACAAGCTCGACTGGTACGAGATGGGCATACGAGACAAGTACATTCGTGACGAACTTGCAAGGTACCTGTTAAAGAAAAGGTACACACACAGAGTAGGGGTTAATAATATCAGGTCCGAGAAATACAAGTTTAGAACACTATTCATACACACACACTAATGAGTCATAGCGTAACATGTAGCAAGTGTGACTACGAATCCAACAACTCACTACTCGTATACTTTAAATTCAACAATAGAAAAGACAAACCTGTGTACGACTACATCTACGACAGCCACACTGGTCCCATGCCCAAAGACAGGCACACCATTAGAGACGACGAGATCATATGCAACAACTGCTGTGGATTCAGTGTTGACAAACCGAGACCACGAGAAAAGATGGAGATGCACTGGTACACTTGGCACGATGGCACAGAGTCATACTGTTCACATGGACACTTCGTAAGCAGGAAACACGATAAGTGGGTCATCAAAAGCATAAAGGAACTCAGACGAGAAGTAAAAAGACTACGAAATGAGCAGCGCAAAGACGCTGTGTCAAAGCGTGCTAGAAGGGCACTTTACCAGGGAGACGCTTGAGAAGGTCATGAAGTATGACCACGAGTCGTGGGAATCGGGACTCAACCAGTACATTCGTAAGCACGCAGCCGAGTGGGACAAAGTGTCACTGTTCGCCAAGAAGCTAGCAACAGAGTACCTAAAAGATAACATAGACGAACAACTACTTAAAATCATCCATTAAATGCCCCGTGTACGGTCGCAGCGCAACAAGCATTGCAAGCGCATCGGTTGCTTCTTCTTTACCCTAGACACTCACTGCAGTGGATGCAAGTCGGGACTCACCCAGAAAACGCACAAGTTCGAACAAACGCTCAAAAAGCTGGTGAATACGCTCACCAAGGGCTCCAAGGAGGCAGTGGGGGAGACTGTCCTCGAGACCATCTCCAACCTCAGGAGGAAGGAAACCCTTTTCAAAGCCAAAGACGTGCTCAAGTTCTGCAAGGGGGACTACACATTCGACTGGTGGTACAACAACCCCGAACTCGCCAAGCCCTTGGACAAAATACTCATGAGGGTCGTGGACTACTGGAATATACACGGGGACCTCGGCTTCAATGGAACCATGCACTGCTACTGGAACACTTACGATGATCGCAAGAATACCATGGTGGAGCTCTACCGAGACAGAAAGAAACTATTTGTCAGACGCGGACTCGCACATGTCATTAAACGGTCACCTCACCTATACCCTAAGATAAACATAGCACACATTATAATAAGCATATAACAGCGTAACATGTGGTCACAACTAAGAGCCCAGATGGTAGAGCAGCTCCTTTGGGATGAGACAGAATGCCTTGCCAAGCATGTCACATCCCATGTCACCAAGTTCGAGTACCACCCGCTGAGCGTCCAAGATCTGAAGGAAGCAGTACAGTGCTTAAAGAAAGCCAAAAAGTCATGGAAACAGTACAGGATGGCAGAATTCGAATTTGACATGCCTATACCAGAAATGCCAGCTCTGCCAGAACAATACACCGAGACGAGGTCCAACCGCTGGACATTTATAGTATACTTCATGTACAACCCGACCAAAAAAATATTCAAAGTCGAAATGTGGAAACATGCAACGAGACAGGCAATGACAGTCTCAACATTTGATTTCAGCAGGCAAGAATACAAGTTCAGTCGCAGGGATACCACCAAGGAAGACCTCGACTCGGATACATTCCTTTACTATCTAAGGGACATGATGGGGAAATACTTTGTCAAACTCAAACAAACACAAGTCTGTGGCAGAATCAAAGACAACTGGAACGGGTGTCATAAAGTCATGTGTGGCTACAGTGTCGAAATTAAAGGAGCAATGTGTCAAGCCTGTAGAAACAAACATCTAAAGAGAAAGTTTAAACATATGTAAAGTAAAGATATGATTCCATCCATTATTCCTACTACCCCAGTATCTCGCAGCGTAACATTCTACTCCAACAGTAAGAAACACCACCAGTTCAGCAACCTCTACGAGTGCAAGGTCACAGTCGATGGGAAGACATTCCCCTCGTCAGAACATGCCTACCAGTACATACAGAAGGTAGACGGGTCACACGAAGACTGGTGTGTTGGAGGCAAGTTCGCCGACTGGGACTATGTGCTGGGGGTCATCAACGAACACAGGAAAGTTAGTGCAGAGCACTGGAAGAAGAAAAACATGATAGGGGTGCTTGCAGTCCAGGTCATCAGGCACCCCAAGACCTTTGGGGTAAAGCTTCTTCCCCCAGACCATGCAATGTCCATCAGCAAGGAAAGGTGGCTCCCCATACTCGATGCCAAATTCCAAGGGGGCATGTTGAGCCAGCTACTCAAAACATCAGGCATACTCGTCGAACAGGATCGTAAAGCCAAGGTCAGGAAAGGCAAGTGGGGAGGACTCGTACATAACGGTGTACTGTATGGTCCCAACATTTTCGGAAACATGCTCACCGCCTTCAGGGACTCGAAACGACCCAAAAGAGCTGCACCCGACAGGGAACCCGACAGGGAACCCGACAGGGAACCCGACATCGAAGAGGTCGGTCACAAGACATTAGAACAGACTGTAGATGCAAGGTTCAAAAAAGCAAGGACTGAAGGCAGAGTCGTAGACTTGTCCGAACCAGAAATGCCATCCGACGAACCCGAAACCTATTACGAGAAGGTGAGGAAAGGGCAGGTCAACGACGCACCCCTGTGGGGGAAAGTAGAGAACGCAGTCGTCACCTTTGCAGGTTCCATAGAGTCTGACCACACTGGCAAGACCTACGGGACCAANAGGAGAGGCTTCACCAAACAAGACCTCGTCAACATTGGGAAGCTCTACCCTGGGAAAGCAGTCCTATACAGTGTACCCGGACCTGTTGAAGCCAGTGTGCTCATCATAAAAGAATGGTGCATCAATCAGACGACCTGCTTTCAGGAAATCACAGCCATACCCGAAGCATACGTGGACAAGCACATGTGGATGTATGGCAAGTGTAGGGAAAAGAAATCAAGGGTCAACTCAAACTATGCCGACATACAGCAAGTGGGGCACATGGACCACACAGACCCTGCACAGAGGTTCCCGAGTCTACTCAGGTTCGGTAAACACCTGCAGACCATGAGAGACGGACTCACGCTCATTGGAGAACGGACTGGGGTTGATACCAAGAACCTATACGGTGAAGTCAACCACTACCTACACTCCAAAACCATACAGGGCATTGGTGAACACATGGACAAGGAACGAAACATGGTCGTTGGACTGTGCCTTGGAACCAAGGTCAGGAACATATGCTTCCAGGCATATAAGGGTGCCATGCCCATTGGAGCCAAGCTCAAACTCGACCTACTCCCCGGAGACCTCTACCTCATGGACATCAACGGCAAAGGCACTGGGTCCATGATGAAACCCCATGTCAAACACCATGCCACAGGTGGCACAGGGTCGGAAAAATACCTAAGGTCTGTCACCATGAATCGCAGGAGGAAATTGAAGGGCAGGGACGCATTGACACCGTTCGCACAAGCCATCGTTGATGGACAAGAAATCTTCGCAGACGGAAACCCTACTATATATTAAATTACAACGGTGTATTTAAGAATAAAAGATCTTTATAGAACAGTACTCTGAACATGCAAGTCAAAATTCATGACGACAGAGCCAGAGTGCCCACCAAAGCAGGACCACAGGAAGTTGGATATGATCTTGTCATCATAGAAAAGGTCAAAGACATGTCAGGGTGCATCATGTACGACACAGGCATCAGCATCAAACCACCAGAAGGATACTACACCGAAATTGTCGCAAGAAGCAGTATCGTCAAACACAACACCATGCTGGCAAATGGCATAGGTATCATTGACCCAACATACAGAGGCACTCTCAAAATATGCCTCACCGGACCGGTAATGCTACCAGCATCCGTATGCCAACTCATACTAAGACCAATGCCACCGAATGTACCCATCACAAAGGTAGAAAGCCTAGATGTCACTTACAGAACAGGTGGTTTCGGTTCCACAGCGCAAGGAATGTGACATATGCTTCGCACTATCAGACATGGACTGTGTGCAGTGCACATACCATGTATGCCTACACTGCTTCCACAACTGGGACAATGGGTGCCCACAATGCAGGCTGGAAAACTGGGCAGTGCACGACCTAAGTATCATACACACTATTGACTTAACGTTCGAGTAATTCCTTTACATAGTCTATACCGCTCTGTTTATCAGAAGTCTCCTCCTTTATTAAACCCTCAACATATGCCTTGGTAGCCACACACAACTTTTCCAAAGTCTCGCCAATATTATACTCCCAATTCGAACTGTCCATAAAATCACATTCACCAGCATAGTCGTCGATACCATCCATAAAGTCCAAAAGGAAACCAATCGCCTTTGAGATATCCTTTATCGTTGAAGTGTTGTTCTTATCAATAGAGGAAGCTGGGTCATTCCACTTCACAGAAACTTCACGAAGAGGATTTTTGCGTCCATGAGAGTCACACAAACCCCTAGTGTTTAGCAACACCCAAATCAAACGCTTCGCGTACTTACTCTTATACCGACCATCGTGAACGTGCATCTGCAAATTGCGAAGCATCTCGTAGGCAGATACACCTGCCATGTAAGGCTTAAACCACTCAGGCTTATTCACATACTCGACGAAGAAATCCTCCCCCAACACCTTGCAGATCGCCAACGAGGTCACACACACTAAACCCTCCACCTTGGTCACTGCATACTGTAGATAGGCATACCGAACAGCATCGGCAGAACCACCATTCAAATAATTCTCACATGCTGTGCGAAACTTCTCACCCATCTCCAGATTCGCATGGTAGATATCCTGCTCCTTATCTCCACTTATGCCCTCGGGATTTGGACGACTGCGATAATCACCCACAAGAATATCACTACGTTCCTCGTAGGCACGAGTATAGGCATCCACACACTGAAGCTCGTACAAAGCAGTGTCAGGGGTCGTCCAGTGGAAACCCTTTCCCGTCAAATAGTCAACATAGCCATATAGACGACGATCCTTTACCAAACCCGGGGCATAGTAAAAATTAGAGTCCCAGTACTCGCAGAAGGAACCCATATCAGGCGTTTCCGCCACCTTCCCATATGTCCACTGCATCCAGGCGTTCAACACATCGGGTGTCGTGCTCACCACATTCACATCCAAGTCGGAAGATTCATTCATGCTGCCGAAACCTGCATCGAACTCCACATAATCCTCACCTTTCCTAAAGATACGCACAGCCCATGTCACACCCTTTGCCACCACTGCACTCTCGAATTCTGCCTTGCTCTCCTTGCGTGCCTCACGCTCTCTCTCTACCTCCTCCCATCCTAACCCTTTCGTAAAGAAATTCTCCCAGACGAGCCAGCGATCAACATGTAGCTGTACAAGCTTCTTTTGGTCTCCGTCCTTGGACTTTACCAACTCGGACCACGTTGACATTTTTAAAACCTGATCTCTATATATATACTTTGATATGACACAATGTGCATAGCACATGGAGCAATATCCACATGCATATACCTCGGATCATGGTCTTCCGTCATATACTACATGACAAACAGACCATGTGGACACATAGTCATACCCGTAGCCATTATTATCGCTAATGCAGTGTCAGTATACACCCTACTGGACTCAGACTGTAATGTCAACTACATCAAAACAGGAGCTGCCACAATAGCAGTGCTACTATTCATACTATTCATTAATGTCTCAGACCGTAGCGCAAACTCCGCCGGAAATACAAGCTTTGCTCGACCAACAGGAGCAGATCAACAAGAAACTCGAAGGGTGGAGGAAGGAACAGGAGGAGAAAAAGATTAGGGAACAAGAAAAAGTAAAACTACTCGCATTTGCCGAAGAACTAAAGAAAAAGAGATCTTTCTCGTGTGTCAAATATGATCTGCCCCCTCCTAAGAGGTTGAAGAGACATTTCCACAACATAAACGTGGTGAGAAACAAAGAAAAAGAGATCGCCAAACAAAGAGCACACATCAAAGAAGAGTTCATAAAAGAAATAAATGACTATTTAGAAGGTAACCTGCTATAACCCGTATCCTTACATAACGAGTAGATGTACCAAGCAATGTACCCTAACCCCACAACTTGCAGCAGCCTCGTCCACCACACACGATGTGCACCATTCCAAGGGGCAAATGTATCACCCTTCAAATAACCATTTAAAAATGCATCGTGTATAGGCATGTCAGTGTAACATGGGAAACGCTCAAGGAATCTACTCACATTCTTGGTCAGTTTCCCCCAATGGGGATAACCTCCTAAAGCATATGCCTCGTCATCGAATAATACAGGTTCCTGGAAGCGAGTGTAATACAACTCAACTTTGCAAGTGGGACCAGTGTAAGAAAGACAGGCATCCGAACGAGGCTGCAAATACTTTACTCTAACGATCGCATCCGTATCTATCTGCAAGAAGTCTGAACAGTTTTCCAGAGGGATGCGAAACTCTGCAAATACAGACCCATAGACTGCCTCCTTCGCGCCCACAGTACGAAGATCCTGCTTACCTTTCAAAGAATTCTTTATAACCATACGTCGAAGACTAGAAGGTATCAATAGTGGTAGACCGAACAAGTCCCAAAAAAATGCCGCACCAGATGGGCGACCCATTGTCTCTGTAGTCACATCGGTCACATTGTAAGTCACCACATGTAACTCGTCGTCCAATAGGATTGAATCCACCACATCGTACCCAGCTATCGTATCAACATCCTCCAAAGGCAAACGAAACTCACTATAAAACTCCACCTTTCTATTCGGGAAAATACGAACAGTCATCTCAGTAATGATACCGGTCATGCCCATGCTGTCCTTTAAATGGTATAAATCCCTAGTACGAAAAACACCATCGGGTGTCACATATTCTATCTCCTCCACAAACTGAGTAAACGAAACTGTCTCGATACCCGACAACGATGTACTGAAAGAGCCACCGAGGGTTTGCTTTATAATACTACCTATACCCCTCATCGTATAGGGTGAGATGTGTTTCTGTATCTCCTCTAGCCGGGTGCCAGCGTATGCCCTTACATGGGTCGTGTTGGATTCGATGATTCCCGATGGTACCACCAATATCGTGTCCGACACTAGTGGAGACACACTATGCATCGAGCCAGCTACTCTGTAGGGTGGCTCTAGGGTTTCCCAATTACTATAGTCTACCCCATTGGAGCCTGTCTCGTAGGAGTTGGACCAATCATACCCGTAAGACACATCGTGAAGACTAGGAAAGGGGGTCCAGCTGAAATGAGAGGGACTGTAGAAAATATGTGTACCAAACAGTAGACAGCCTAGTAGAAAACCTGTCTGGCTACATGTCAGACATGAGAGCAACCATATCATTTTATTCATATTGAATGATGTTTATATATTTTAAAAAAAAGTGGAAGACACATTGAATTTAGAAAAAAAATTTATATAAAAAACACAAAAAAAAATTAATTAATTAATCCTTTATTTCATATTTTTTTTAAATAATGATAAAATACCCACATATATAGGTGTACAGGACAAAATAGGACATATGCCCAAAGTGGGTGCGGGTCTCTACACGCCATGCTATTAACAGGCGATGCACAAGGATATGCTGTATGCACAATGCTGATCTGTGCATGCTATGGACGTGTGCTAAATGATATGCAGGGGCATATGCATAATCTGCACACTATGCTTATCTGCACGATGCTGGAGTATGCAAATCTAATGTGGATGCGATCAACATGCTTATCATGCAGTGTTTGGCAGTCTACTTGCATATGTGTACAGTTGGGTTGGGCGGTGCAATGAAAGGGCTACCCTATGTGTAACATATGGTCGTGTTAAAGTACAAGTGGGTCTTCACATGACCTTTGGTCGTTTGTTGTCCGCCACCCTGTCCATATAATCAGAGACATACGCATGCGTGTCATGAGCCCTATGGTGTAGGTATTCCTGGTAATCTGCGCGAGGGTGTAGCGTAAGAGACTTTACATGTGCAAACCATGTATGGTGTTTGTATCCTATTTGAACGACAGCGTGTTCTTTCTGTTTATTTTTATCATACTCTAAAGGGTATGTTTCCTTTTCTCGTTGCATGAATAAAACAGGGTTGTCGTGTATAGGGTGCTGTCTATCTGCTTTTGCAACAAATGGTATTGGAAGACCATGTACATATACCTCTGGGAAGACTACTGTTAGATCTTCACCAGGACTTCCAAAGGAGGGATGCTGTGTTGTGATTTCTTCTATGGGGATCCAGTGAAATATATTGTGCTTATCAAATTTGTACAGAGACACAGAAGGGTCATGTATACAAGTTTTAACATGTATACTAGTACCAGCTATCCAACCCCAGTCCAAAGACATGTTTTGATTCTTTAGAGAGACCGAACCATAATCCCAGTGGTAAGTGTGTCCACCCAAGTGACGCATCGTCTGCCCCTGTCTTAACACACTTACGTGTGCACGACGTATGGGGGAGGTGTCGAATGTGACGATTTTGGATATGTGGTCGTATTTTTTCATACGATAAGTTAGTTCGGGTATACCAAATATACTGAACGAACGACACTTACCTATGCCTGCTAAAATGGGATCTAATGGCTTTAATATATGCATGTAATATTGTTTACCATCTATGGTTGTTTTCACTATTTCGTAGAGATCTGAGTGGGGGAGAAGAAACTCCTCATATTTACCTTCTGTCAGTGGAGATGATTTTTGAAAAAGTAACTCGATGCTGGGGTCAGACTGCAACATGATGGCATCGTACATGAGACGATTATACTTAATGCCTGGGTACATGCTTAGACACACAAATGGTATTTTGATATATCGGTTAGAAAATGTTTTGAGTGGGCTGTTCTTAAGATATTTTCTCTTAATACCAAGACGTATTGTGCACATGGCATATGGGTGAAGGGGGTCAAATGAAACTCTAGCAATACCTACTTGTATATCTGTACCTTTAATGTACATATAACCACCCTGCATTTGGAATTACATATGTGTTGTTTATAGATATTGTTCACTCTCTACTTTAGGTATTTTTTTATGTGTATATCTGGTTTAAAATCCATAATGACTAGGTTATTTCTCTTGAAAGATCTTGAGTTCTTGCAAATCTCGTTTCTCCCCTCTTTCGTCTGAACTATCCATGTCGGTTTGTCCACCTCCTCGAAGTATACACCAAGCATGTCCACAGATGCTTCGTCAATAGACTTAAATATGTTCCCCTGATCACCAATGCCCACACACTTTCTTCGTTTACTTTTCTTAAACCCCCTTTCCACCACGATGGCTTTTTCACCCTTATATTCACCTATCATACCTATTTGTATTGGAGGCAGGTCTCCAGACCAGAGATTACTATGTCCACCACTCAACTGAGGCTGACCCTCCGAGTCGATAATGTCCAGGTTTGGCTTGGCATCGAACAAAATTTGCAGAGGCTTCATTCTTGGATTTTGTTTCCATAATATTTTACCACCCACTAGAGACGGCATCCACATCTTTGCCCTGTTGTAGGCTTCCCGATGCTTGCTATAATCATACTCACCTTCATACCATATAGGCTTACCACGCGAGTTACACAGGAATGTTGTGGGTTGAAATGTTTTCCTGAGTTCAGATGCATAGGGTCCCTTGCCATGAAATCCATCCTTTATTGCGCTAAGCTTTTTGTTCCTATCTGATGGGCTGCATTTCACCATGATACTATAAGACAGCGGATGCACACAATAATGGAATGGAACATTTTGGTGAGTGATGGTAACCCATGGGTCATGTACAGGGTGTTCACAGCAGGGTTAATCTACATGTATATACCAGACATATGGAAAATACTGAGCATCTCATACGTTGCGAGTTCCATGACATACCTTGTGTCTTTCGGTATACGGCGCATGGGGGGGTCTATGGTTCATCATATGTTCACCTACCCCGTGGCTGTCGTCATAGGGACATTTGTGTCAAAAGCTGTTCGGCAAAAGCCTTCCAAATATCCATTACTTCATATCATGTCAACCCTACCATGGGTGATAAGTGGTTTCTATGGACCACTTGGTTACCCTATTTTCTTATTACCCTATGTAACCACTCTACTCATCGCCAAAATGTACGACTGGGCTCTCGTATCAGGGTTGAGTATGGTACTGAACGGTGCACTATTCCCTCTCCACTCACCTTTAGTTAGTCTAATAATACCTATAGTGGTGCTGTTCGTCTACAGTTGGTTTAGAGACATTTATCATGATACACCGTATAATTTGGACGTATAAACCATGGGCTCAGGAACTAAATGTTCATACTTTCGGTAGACATTGGCATACGCAATTTTGCCATCACTGTGTATTGCACTGTGGATAATAAGTTTGTGCTGTTCAAAGTCTTCGACTTCGGTGGTGTGAAGGATTATGTTGCCAAAATGAGAGATTTATCCAGCAGTGAGCCTTTCACCATAGCTGACATCGTACTCGTAGAGCGACAGATGAGATCGTGCATGAAAACAATGGCTGTGAGTCTCAGAGCCTTCAACTACGATAAGACTATTATGGTAGCACCACAGAGTATTAAAAGATATTTTAAGACAAGTATGAAAAAACACAGCAAAAATAAAAAAGCTGGTATAGAGGCTGCAGTTAAGTACCTGAGAGGAGATATCTTAGATAAATTTCAGAAATTAAAGAAGAAGGATGATATCGCAGACTGTATCCTACAGACCATTTGGTATATTCGTAACGGTGTACCAGAAAACAGTAAAAGAGACCTGTAGCGCAACATGTATCAGACTGTCAACTGTGCTCTACCAAAAGGATACACACTGGAAGAGGGGGAGACCATTGACGACAAATTCAAGGGCACCTTTCCGAATGGTGAAAATTGTTTTCGCATTACCACCCACAAGGTCGAAAGGTTGTGCCCATGTGGTCTCACGAAGTGCATACACCATGTTATTCCCACTGAAATGCACCTCGAGGGTCCAATGGACTTTAATGGTGAGGATCTGGCTCAGCTATTCTTCCAGCAGCCTGTCATGGTACGTTCAGATGTAAGAAAGTGGTGGGAAAAGTACGGACTCGTGAGTATAAGAAACGAGACTATAAGTCGCACAGTATTCACTGACTGGGGCAAACTCTATACATTTCCAGTGGGACACGAGCTTGTAGGTAAGGTCAAACAAGGAACAGAAAAACAAAGAGTACAGGAACATTTCAGTTCAGTATACGCAGGTGGCACATCGAAATATAAGATTACCGATAGAGAGGTAGTGCAACTGTGCCCTTGTGGAAAAACAGAGTGTGACATTCATGTGATTCCATCAACAGTAGTCATCGATAGTACAGCCCCCCTAGTGCTGCACATGAAAGATAAGGTTGTCGCCTTTGAGAATACTTTCCGAGGTACCGATGCCATGACCTGCAATGAAGTACGAGACTGGTTATTGGGTTATCCTCTGAAGTGGCATATTGAAGTGACACCAAGACTTGTACAAATACGAATGCTTTGCAAGTGTAACAAGCCTTTCGACATAACACCATGTAAAGAATGTGCATTGAAGGAAATGAAACAGTGTTCAGGGTGCAGGCAGAGTTTTTATAAAAAATATGTGAAAAAGGGTCTGTGTGGTAACTGCCGCAGAATCAACAACATACACTGTCCACACTGCAACGAAAAGGTACCACTAGCTCACCAGTGCAAACCTTTAAAGGATATGCACTTTAGCTTCAAGTTCACTGGGGTCTATCCCCCTTGTATCCGTCAGAAAAAATCAGATAATGTCATATGCCCAGACTGCAACAAATGCATGAAGAACAGGGTGTACCATCGTCACCAATACAGAGCCCATAGTGACCTCTTGCCAGGAACAGGTGGTTATAGTAGGAAATACACATGGCACTCTTGTCCATACTGTTCATACAAGAATTGTGATATCACAAATGTCAGAGAACACCTGAAGAGACATCTGACCACCCGCCAACACGAATGCAGGTATGGATGTGGTGCTACATTTACTCGACCGAGTGCTGAGAATCTTCACTGTCGGGTGTTTCACTCTCATAAACGTGTTCCAACTTCCTCTTTAGAGAGGGTGGGAAACGAACTGGTGACTGTTCCAAAGAAGCGCAGGATAATTTTTGTATCGTGAGCCCCTGCATTTTCAGACGATCAAACTCTGGATGTGCGTGATCATATGGTATTAAACCATTTTTTTCTAATAGACAGTTTATTGTATATAGAGTCTCTTTTGTAGTGCCTCCCGTCCTCTTGCACATCGCCAAAATAAACCTCCATGGAATATTTTGCTTTTTACGTACATACTTATGTGGTATAACATATTTCATGAAAGGTTCTTGCATTGGAGTCACACACGGAGGGTCATGGTACTTCTTATCTAGACATATCTCGTACTCGGCGCTCGTAAAATCATGCTTAGGTACGATTTTTAAATCAATCAATCCCCACACCTTATTGTCAACAGGTATCTTATGTTTCAGATTGACTACGAACTGCAATCTCTCCAGTGGTTCATTACCCAGCCTGTGAGACACATAGTATTTCTGAACTGTGTCTTCGATAAACTCTCTGTGGTTCTTAAAGGTAAGCTTGTTCCCTGTAATGTCCAGGGCGCGTCTTAGAATGGGCGAGTTGGCATGTAGGGTTTCCCCCATGTTATTCAAAAATGGTAGAATAGAGTAATACACCTCTTCTGTCGTAACAATTTCACCCCCAAGGCTATACAGCTCCATTACAAGTTCTGCAACACGGTGTTCGGAAATCTTCGGCTTCAAAGTACATAAGCCTTTCTCGGAGAATTTCACAACTCCTTGTTTCCAACTTCTATCCCTACTGGTAACATATCCCCTGTCTAAAAAGGCAAATTCTTTGTTAATCGTCTCCATGACTTTCATCTTCGGTATAACGTTCATCCTAGAATAGTCGTAAAACTCTAGGATCATTTCTTTTACATCCTGGCTGCAAATCTGGCGAGTAGCATATGCTTCATACTTTACAGCTGTTTCCACATCATTGTTGCCCAACTGCACCCCAGACACGACAATAGAGCCGAGAGACCGGTCTCTGAACAGTTTAAGCTGGTATCTGACATCTTGGAAACTGAGCCATGGTCTAGCTGTCCTCCATGTGGCTCGGCTGAATGGAGACCGAAGGTTATGTGCATTGGCTCGAAGCCACATTGCAAAGGTTTTCGTCTTTACCTCGGTGGGGGAACCATCTTGTACAGGTTTAAATGAAGAGAAACTACGCATTTATGATTAAGATTCATATTTAAATACTACAGAGGCATGGGCATAATAATGTTGACCCCCATACATAATTTTACAGAGCTGATCTATTCTCACACACCTCATTTCAACCCCTGATATATAAACCTTTCCAATAACCGGCGACCCGATGGGATATACTTTTCCCTCTCGTGCTTTTATCTGTTTTTTACTGGTCTTCCTAGGGTGAGGAAACACAATAGAATTTCGTCTCATCCATTTGGGCACTTTGGGTGTGGGTAGTTTTATATTTGTACCAAAGACATAGCAGAACGGTGTAGTGACATCATGCTTTATCATAATCACTCTGTAGTGAGTACCACACCTCACTTTCAATTTGTATTTAGTAGACCTGCGAAGAAATTTGCTAGAGTAGGGGAATAATTCTTCCTCAACAGAAGGGGGGTGAGCAAGATCCAAACCCGGTATTTGACATTTATAAACATATGGACCATGGGGGGTGGATAAAAAATCGGAAGTCGTATACCCATGCGAATACATAGGCGTATCTAAAGGTAAGTACACCCCCTTGTACTTAAACCCTTTGGGAGTTTTAATGCATTTGTAATTTTTCGACCCATATGCATAGTAACCTTTTCTACCCTTATGTACATGGGAGTTGTACCATACATCTCTGACAACTTTATCTAAAATAACATTCTTCATATTCTATATTCTTATATTATCTAATATACACCGTTATTCATCGCATGTGTTCTTGATGATATGATAGTTGCTGACACCACCATCACTCTCGTTAGGACATGATTCCACACAATAGCACATGGTCGGCGTCCCGTGATATACCACGATTATCTGATCCGATTCACAGAAATCTTCACATGCATCCCCGAACCCCTGCAAGTTTTCATAGAAGTTTATAGAAACGTCAATATCTTTGTAGTCGTCACCCCAGACGACACCACCACAAGTTCTTCCATATTTAGGCTCACCACTATCATTATCTAAATCTGTGACAGTATCTGGGGCAGGTCTTACCCAGCAGGTTGATGCTGGGGGAGGCGTTGGTGCTGAAAGAGGCAGAGGAATATCGCACGAGGCTGTATTCCCAACACAACATTGCAGTTCAATGTACCTCTCTGCATTTCCAAGTTCTTTTTGTGCATGGCAGCAGTCATAGTCGTCTGTACCATGACAGAGATCTAAATCATCTTTCACACCATCTCCATCGGTATCTGACAACATCGCATCGGTGTGCGTATTGTTGTCGTTCAGCTCGACATCATCACGCAACCCATCTCCATCACTGTCGGGTGAGAGTGCATCGGTACCATGTGATTCGACCTCAAGACCATCAGAGATACCATCCCCATCGGTATCAGCGTCTGTGGTGTTTGTGCCTTCAGTGATCTCCTCAGAGTCGCTGAGACCATCTTCATCACAATCAATTAGAAGAATGCATCCTTCGACTTCCTTGATATCATCCACACCATCATCATCACAATCGACCAATATAGTACAATCCTTACCAATAGAAGTGCCATCTTGTTCGTCCACATTAAGGATACCATCACCATCTTTATCGGGGTCTGAAGCATCGCACTGACCATCACCATCAGTATCTAAGCCATCGTTGCCAGGAGCAAAGGTACCCGAACTGCAGTCGTCACAATTATCGCCATCTGTGTCGCTACAGACATTGGCATTGAAATCATTTGAATCTGCAGCATTCAGAGCTCCATCATCATCAA
>JGI20158J14315_10000632_pt1 | contig 26390 bp, 37 predicted proteins | sample COG_08_FD_14315 | JGI IMG/M metagenome (IMG submission 14315)
GGGTGCATGAGTTGGATGTGGAGGGCTTCGTGGATAATTGTTCCGGCAAGCTCCAGTGGGTTAAGTGTCTCGGCAAAAACAGAACTGAAATAAATTTTGTTGCCATCAGTGCATGCAGTTGGCTGCCTGTCGTCAATACTAATAGGGATGGGTGCCAAGATTGCTGCACTTGCGATGGAGAATCCGTAGCATTCGGACTTGGCTACAGATAGGCGGTGTGCCTGTTTCTCTTGAGCGATTGTTAAGCTCATGTCGTTCTCCTCCATTCTTTACGAAAGCAAGTCTTCGAGGGCCGAAGACGCAGAGCTTTCAATGTTCTTGAGTTGTGAACCGATCTGTTCACGGATTGGTGCTTCGTTCGACATCATTCCACGGAACTCCCCGACGTTACCCGCAGTCGCATCGTTGATGCCATTAATCATGCGGTGAATGTCTACTGCAAGTCCGCGCATTTTGCCGTTGTCGTTTGTGACCCTGCCACCCCACTTGTCTAATTCGTCAGCAAGGTTTTCCATGATTGCCCATGTGTTTGCGTAAGGCAGACCTTTGGGCTTGTCGTCACCAGAATTTTCATAAGTGGAAATATTTTCTGCCTGCTGTTTGGCGACATTCAGCACACGACTAACTAGACCCTCCATGCCATTCTGGACCCTGCGGTTCTGGTCATCGATTGCCGCCTGTTGCACCCGCTCAAACAAGTCACGCTTCTCGCCACCCCATGAAGGGTGCCAGATGCGCGAGCCATCTCCATCCTGAGACCCATACAGAGGGAGGGGCTTGAACCTGAAGTCAAACGCCTTGCGGACCTCTGTTACATCGGGATAGAACCGTTGGACCTGATCGTCACTCATGTTCTCACCCGTGGCCTGACGGTATGCGATCTGGCCCTGCCGTCTGTGGAAGTCGTACATCCGAATGATGTTTTCTTCGGCGGCTGCCCAGAAAGCATTCCGGGCCTTGGTCATTTTTTTATCCAAGTCATGAAAGTCCTCATGGTGGACAAGGTAGCCGTCCATAGATGACGCCTTACCAGAATCCCCCGGTTGCTTGGATGTCCAGAGCCAGTTGCCATCAGAGAGTGCGTCCCTGCCCATGCGCTCGGCCTTGCCGATTGCTGTGTAGTACTTCGTGGGGATGCGGTGGAACGTTGCGCCCACACGCTTGTTGTCATGCTCCACAAGTTGACTCTTCATCACCTTGTCGCCCTTGGTGCCGGTAAACTTGCCGACCTCAAGACTGCACACGAAATACTCTTCTGCTTCAATTGTCCTCATGTCGAGGCTCCTGTGGTGTGAGAAATCTTTTCTCGAAAAATATTTTTTCAAGTCTCCCAAACATCAGCAGGTCACTGCCTTTAGCCCCGTATTACAAGGCTTTTCGGTGTGTACGACCTACTGATTTACGGTAGACTCAGTTTGCTTTGCGGATGTCAGCCGCACGGTTGCTCGCATACCGGCTCGTCTTGGCGAACGATTCGTCCACCTGTTTCGCGCACTCAAGGAACGAGCGGTACAAGTCCCCGTCATTGATGATGTCGAGGTATTTGCATGCCGTCTCGAAATTGTTCGCGTCCTTCTTGGTCTTGTTCAGGAAGCTCACCATGAGCGCGTACTTGAAGTCGAACAGGTTCTCCACGCCAAGACTGTTGTGGACGAACACGCTTTCGATCTCAGACTTGTTGGCCTCCGGGTCATCGAAGTACGCATTGACCATGAGAAGCTTGTCCCCAAAACCCTGACTCGCCGCAACCGTGGTGAAAGCACCCGAACCGATCAGCCCTCCACCCGCATGCCTGTGGTGCGGCTTGTGCCAATCCCAAGTGTCGAGCTTGATGACATTGTTGAAGCACGACATGCTACGGAACGTGCAGTTCTGTGTGCTTGCGGACGGCTCTGTTCTGTTTCCGTAGTCGAAGATCAGCTTGTTCTCTGCCGTGCCAGCCATGAGCTTGATCGCGGCGACGAGCGTACTGTCGAGGGTGTCCCCTTCGTGCTCTAGGAAGCTGTCGGATGTGGACTCAACATCCAGAATCATTGCACGATTGCGAAGGTCCTCCGGTAGATCGAACGAGCTTGCGTTGTCGGTGGCCCGGTTGCCTGTACCCACGACCATGATGTTGTCGGGCAGCTTAAATTTGGTGCCGAACCTCCGCTCCCTCGCTATCTCTGCAAAAATTGGAGCTAGCTCAGGATTCTTAGCGACCTCATCGAACACGATCATGCCGTGTGTGTTCGGGTTTTCAGCCAAGAGCCGGAACGTCTGAAGAACCACGAGATCGTAAGACCCATCCTCTATCCACGGGATCTGGAAGTCGCTCCGATCAGATGTGGAGCAATTGATCTCCCAATAAACAAACTCGCTGTCCTTCGGTGCGCGGTTTAGGTCGCGCATGTTCACCAACGTGAGCCCCAGATTCTCAGAAATTTTTTCTGAAGCAAGTCTTGCACCTACGGTCTTTCCCTGACCCACGTACCCAAGCATGACGGTCAAGAACTTGGATCGCATCGGCCACGACAAATCAGCCATGACATCTACGGCTTCTTGTGGGGTAATACTGTTGCATGGAAACATGTTGCTCATTACTGACTCCGGTTTGGGCTAAACAGCCCGCGATTGGTTAGTGGATTTCTAACCTGTAATAAATTTAATACAACAAGGGGATACTGTCAACCCCCGCCCTATACGTCTAACAAACCTTTGATGTCCTCAAGGTCGTCTACCGCCACCACTTTCACCTTGGCGGTCTGTTTCAATGCTGACATTAGGCTTCTGTGCATCCTAGCCTCTGGTTCGTCATGCCACAGTCCAAACCCGCAACAATCACACTCAAACCTTTCGGTGGTTAAGTCTTTGGACGCCTCACGCAGAAAATATTCAGCTTGCTTAAGATTATTAATCTGCCTTGTCCTTTGTTTATGTTTTTGTTGGAGTTTGTTTATGTCTAGCGTCATTACCATTCCCCCTCTTCCAAGGATTCACCGGCGTATGCGGGATCGAAGTATGGACCCTGCTTGTACTTCTCTTTGAAGCACTGGTCGCACATCTTACCGGCATAGATACCGTAGTAGTCTGTCTGCCCGTACTTCTCACTTCTACCGCACTCACACATACGGTCGTCTTCTAGGTGACTCATGGCCCCCCCTTGTTGATAAATTGATTTGAGTAGCCAGAAACTTTTTCTGGGTATATCTCGCACGGCCCACCCTTGCATCCGTTGTATGCGAGTAGGGCCATGTTCCTGCTGCCTCTCCTCTGTAGAAAGTCATGGATGATAGACGAGCCGTGGCAAACTGAGCCCACGACTGTCTCCATTGTGTCCTCGCACCCCGGCCACACCTCCCTGTGCATGGGCATGACTTGGTACAAGCCCACCGCCCCCGCACTGGAGACTGCTAGAGAGTCCAACCAAGGGTTCTCGACCATGAGAATCCCAACCAACATGGCGACATCCAAACCAAGGTCATCTGCCTGAGAAAAAATTTCTACGGCAAGACGATCTATGTCACCCCTGCTCAGGCACCCATCGCCCGAACAGGTCCACCGGACATCCTTCAAGTGTGCCGCCAGAGGCTCGTAATCGCGCTCTAACGGCTCTGACACCACTTGCCTACCCTCTGGTACCTCTGGAGAAAACAAGACGCTTGGCCGTGCTGCAACCAAAAATAAAATTGCACAAAATATTTTTGTATTCATACTAGAAATCTCTTGGGGGAATCAGAGCAGGTTTATTTGGGCGGGATCGTAGAACGGTAGATTGTCGAGGGGCATGTTCTGTCGGGAGCACCCTGACGCAAGACGGATAAGGTCCGCGATCTGTTTCGAGATAAGCTCTCTCGTCCTGTCAACATCGCGCCAGTTTTCCGAATTGAGAGATCGCTCGAACCGATCAATCTCCATCTCAAGCTCCCAAGCGATCTGGTCTGCGGCGTAAGGATTTGCGGACGCCAGAAGTTCTTCGATGCTCATTGTGCTATCTCCTAGTTTGCGGCCAATGCCGCTGTGATAGGTAGGCGATTGCCTACCAAGAAAGTTCTCAGAAATTTTTTCTCACGGCCTTGGCGATGGCTGCGCGGAGTGTGGTTCGCTTCTCGTCCCACAGGTTCGCGATCATGCCTAGCTCGCCAGCGTTCATCTCGTGTCGGGTCGAGCGATCCAGAGCGTCCTGCACAATGAATGCGTATTCATCCGCAGCCTTCGCCGCCTCCAGCAGCTCCTCATGCTCCCGGAGTAGGTGCTCGGCCTCGGGGAAATCGGCCACGTAGCTCGCTAGGAATTGCGTCAGGTTCTTGCTCATCTCAGTTGTCTCCTGAACTAATTATTAGTTGGACGGTATGATTCGGCATGGTGCCACCTCTTTGCTGTGGAAATGTTTTCCAGAAAAAATTTCTGGATTAACCGGACATCCTGTTGCGCTGAACCTGCTTCTTCATCAGACCCTGCAAGTGTCTGGCTTCTCCGGGGATTAATTGCAGAGTCATCCCACACTTACCGTTCGTCGGGAGCATGATACCTTGCGTCTTTGCATGGTTGCCATGCGTCATGCATGCGTAGATCCCACACTCAACGCGAACGGGGTGAACAGTCTGCTCGCACCCTGCTATCGAACACTTCATCCGTCGCACCTCCCCTTGAAAATGTTACTCAGAAATATTTTCTGAAAGATCCCGTGTGGGTGGTGCGTTGAACGGCAAGCCAACGTGTTCGCGGGTGGGTAGCCCGATGGTGTTCTTCGGGCGTCGGCGCGTCTTGCGCTTGGGCTTGTATGTGTCAGGCCCAAAGGACTCAACGGCACCCGTAGGGACGGGCTCACGATGATCGAACGTGCGCGGGTCACTACTTCCTTGTGAGTACTGGCCCGTGGTGCCCAGAAACTTGTGTTGGTGTCTGAGCTTGGATTTCCACGGCTCCGGCACACGCTCATACGGTAGAGCGCGCTTCAGAATCCGGTACGCCGACTGTACGCTGTTCGCTGTTCTTGCTCGCAGCCAGACCGCGTGGTGTTCGCGTCTGATCTTCTGGTGACCGATCAAGTAGTCACCGACATCATTTCTCCAAGCCATGTGGAGTCTCCTTAGAAATTTTTTCTGCGACTCATTGGTCGCACTTCGATCCTACGCATTAAATATAATAGGTCAATATATATATGTCAATACCCCCCTACTGCAAGGAAAGGGAGTAGGTGCCCCGTGGCACGTCCTCGTGAAACCGCAGACTCTTCCCCTTGCTTATCATGTATTCGCGGATCGCGTTTTGGTGCGTGGTCGTTGTCTGGCTGTACTTGGTGTCGTTGAACCGGAACCGGGGACCGCACCCGTCATCAAGCTCTGCCATAATCCATGTACCGTAAGAGTAGATGGTGCTCCCGTCCGTCCAGATGGAGTCTCCGCGCTTGCCGTATGGCTTGTCTTCAGACCAAGCGTTAAGCGTCAGGCCGCAATTCACTCTCATGTCACTCCCTCCCTCTCAGAAATTTTTTCTGGGGCTCTTGGCCCCGCTCCGATCCTACGCATTAAATCTAATAGATCAATACATATATGTCAATAGCCACCTACTATGTTATGTAGGGTGCCTATCGCTTCTCCCTTCATCGCTTCTCCATCCATGAAATCAGAAAAAATTTCTGGCTCAGAAAAAATTTCTGACAATAAAAAACCCCCATTTCTGGGGGTTTAACAATTCAGGTTTGGGTGCGGGTCTAATTAATTATGATTTGATGGAAAAAGCAGGTTCTACGTTGGTGTCCCCGCCGATCTCGAATTGGACCGGCTCTCCTACCGCCTCATTCAGTACAGAGGCGCGGAATGCTTCGAGAGATCCCTTGATCTCTGCTAGGCGGGTGATCTCCTCGTCTAGTACTTCGAGAGCTTCTCCTACGGTGTCGCATTCCGATACATCAACGTGTTCGTGCGCATCAGCAAACGGAACATCCTGAGCAAAATCCCTGCGGATTACATCTCCGGCTCTCGTGATCGGAGGAGCTTTCGGGAACCGCTTCGCGTCTTCTGCTCTGACGAGCTTCCCGTCCTCGAAGCGCACCAACGCCATCTCGGCGTCGATTGTATCTGACATTACTTCGTGGTTCATATGCTCCACCAGAGCGGACATAAGCCCACCCATGCGGGTAAAGTAAGACTGTACGGCTTTCTTCTTCGTGCTTGCTGCCGCCTCGAATGTGAGCATATAAAGCTCACGGAGGGAGTCGAACGCATCCTGACTCGATACTGCTACATAGATCATGTAGGCAACGAGAGGAGCAGCAGCGTTATCGGCATCTTTCTTGCGAGCGATACCGTTAGCCATCTTCTGTGCAATGTCCTGAATCTTCATTGTTGAATCGTCCTTTCAGAAATTTTTTCTGAGATAGTCGGAGGACGCGCCTCCGGCGACCCAACACCCAAACCTGAATTGTCAAACAACTGAATATAAATATATATATACACAAAGGCTTGTCAAGACCCTAAATAGCGACTCACCAACATCGTTACAATACTGTTACAATACTGTTACAATAAGAAACATTCTTACAACTACCCGCCCTACGTGTCAGAGTGTAGAGTAGTGCATGACTAAGCCCGACACCCTAACCCCAAAACAATCCGCATTCGCCGGGTTCGTTGCCAAGGGGTTGAGCTATTCCGACGCCTACCGCAAGGCGTACCAGACCAAAGCGTCCGACGCTGCCATCAACGTCGAAGCCTCCCGTATGATGAAGAAGGAAAAGATACGGAAAGCAGTCGAGGACCTTCGGGCAGACAAGAAGGAAGCCAAGACGGCACACAAGCAACTGAGCCGTAAATGGGTGCTAGAGATGCTCAAGAAGGAAGCGCTAGATGACGGCAACCCACCATCCACGCGAGTGCGGGCGCTAGAGCTTCTAGGTAAGGCAGAAGGTGCGTTCGATGACTCCACAAGGATGATCGTGGAGCACAGGAGCCCGGAAGATATTGAGAGCGAGTTGCAGAGGAGATTGGGGCGATTGTTCGAGAGCTGATAGCCCTTTTAGTGAGGGGGGCAAAGCGCACCAGAGGCTCTGTCAGGCACCTAAAACGGTGAGCGTAGGGTCCTAGAAAAATTTTCTAGGGTGGTGTTCTCGCTTCTCCCTTCGACTAACCCGTTACAGTCGCTTCTCCCTTCGACATACCCCTACGTTATGGGTCGCTACTCCCTTCGATAAACCCACACGTACTCGCTTCTCCCTTCGCTTCTCCCTTCGGTTAACCCCACCGTTATCCAGAAAAAATTTCTGGGTCCATGCTCTGCTCGGTTCTGTCCAGAAAAAGTTTCTGCATAAAAAAACCCCCCAGATGAATAATCCGGGGGGCGTTGATAATTCGGGCTATGGAATGGGGTGGTTCGGTTAGTTTACCGTCTTAACGGCAAGGGAAGGTGCTGCGTTCGTGTCGCCTTTGATCTCGAATTCCGTCGGTGCACCGATCGCATCGTTCACAATCTTAGTGCGGTATGCTTCAAGAGATGCTCGGATCTCTGCGTGCTTCGTGATCGCATCGTCCAAGATCTCTAGAGCGTGCCCTACTGTATCACATTCTCCGAGGGCCGCGTGATCGTGTTCAAAAGATCCCTCGGTTCCTGCTGCTTCGTCTCTCCGGATGGCGTCTGCGGCCTTAGTGAACACCGGAGACTTTGGGAAGCGCTTGGCCCCCTCGGCCTGCCGACATTCGTCGCCAGAGAACTCGACAAGTGCGAGTTCAGCTTCAATGACCGCCACCATGTTCGGGTGATCCCCGTAGTCTACCAGTGCCGCCAGTAGGCCTTTGGACCGAGTGAAGTAACTCTGGACCGCCTTCCGTTTTGTAGCGGGTGCAACCTCAAACGTCTGGAGATACAGACGTTCCAGAGCGTCCAACCCGTTGCCTTTCGTTGTTGTCACGGCGTGGACCATCATCGCCACCAGTGGTGCGGATGCCTTTGCCGCATCAGTCGAGCGTGAGATGATACGCGCCATCATAGTCGCGATTGTTTCAATCTTCATGTTGGTTCTCCATTGGGCGCAGCTTGCGCCCGGTGAGCCCCATTCCATAACCCGAATTATCAATCAACTCCTATAAGGTACTACAATCGGCAACACATGGAAGGGGTCGCCAGAAATTATTTCTGAGCCTGTATATACGTTGCATCTTTATGCAACCTTTCTTTGACGGTCCCCCCCCCAGCGACCCCCAGTGTGGGGGGGGAGAGGCCTAGAGCATTTAGTGCTAGTCTGCGGGGTAGGTAACTTTTGCACATTCTGTGATTTCATATGGGCACCTCTCTCTCATTTTGTTTTTACTTTTGTCGGGTGTTTACCCCTTGAAAAAATTCTCAACAAAAACGAAACTCTAAGGGTCCTTACGGTCGTAAGTACTTAGTAAGGACTTAGTAAGTACTTAGTAGTAGTTACTTAGTAACTTTACTTAGTATATTTTACTTACTAAGTTGTTTTTTAAGGATAGAGTAGGAAGGTAATTTTTATCTAGATAGGTACTATCTATGGAAAAAAAGATTTTTCGTGCTGTCATTGCAGCGTGTCTTGTTTTCTTTTTCTCTTGTACGACTGTCACATCGCTGGAAGTGGGTGATTGTACGTTTTTTGTAGATCCTGACGACGACTTGGTTCTTTCATATGAGGTTGTTTTGGCATGTGCGGGATTAATAGTGGTTAATATTGCCTAGAGACTACGACAAGCAGTTTGGGCTAAAGGCTAGTTGGATCAGGTCATTGCCTTGTCATGCTTGTAATGCGTACCCACCGAGTGATCCTGCTCATATGAGGTCTCGTGGGGCTGGAGGTACCAGCGAGCACCTTGTGCCACTTTGTCGAATGTGCCATATAGAGCAGCATACGAAAGGCATTAAGACTTTTTTCGCGGGATTGGGGGGTGCATCCCACTTGGACACTGCAAGTTTCTACCATAGACAGTGGTTGGATGTCGAAGGCTGGACAGAGCGGTCCCATGACCTTGCCTTCTAGGGGTGATTTAAAGCCAATCGTTCTCTCAGAGGCAGTCGAGGTCATCTGGAGGGCCGTTGAGGCTTACATAGCCTCTACAGCGTCTCAAAGGGGTACTAGATCATCTATCCGACACCTCTACGAACCACACGGACCGGGGAAGGTTCGCTATACAGGCCCAACTGCGGAAAACATTCTAGAAGATTATTTAGCCGAACTTGGCTATAATCGTTGTAGCAGGATGTGGTTAGATCTTTCAAGGGTTGTTATTGACCATGCCGAACAACAGCGCACGGAAGAGCCTGAAGTGGCCTTCTGGTGCAAAATTAACAAAGTACCTTTCCAGCTATAGCCAAGTGGACCTGTTAAAAAAACACGCAAGGCTGTTGATGAAAGCTCAATTGCTTTCATTGGAAGAAAGGTATGATGACGCCTCTGTTTACAGGCATGCCGCTGACGATATCCTGAAGTGGTTTGAGACTGGTAATGCAGCAAGACCTTCTAGATAAGATCAGGTCCCTGCCGGACAGCGAAAAGGCAGAGCTTTTGTCTTTGGTTGAGGAGTTGAACAAGGCCAAGGATAGAGTCGCGGCACAATCAGACTTCTTATCGTTTGTAAAAGTCGTCTGGCCTGCATTTATTGAGGGCGATCACCACAAGGTGATGTCAGATGCTTTCAATAGGATTGCCAATGGGTCACTGAAAAGACTTATTATCAATATGCCGCCTCGGCACACTAAGTCTGAATTTGCCTCACATCTGTTTCCGGCGTGGTTCCTTGGCAAATTTCCTAATAAGAAGGTGATTCAGACTGCACACACAGCAGAACTTGCGGTTGGGTTCGGGCGTAAGGTGCGTAACCTTGTAAACTCTGAAGACTACCAAGACGTTTTTAAGCATGTCTCACTTTCATCCGACTCAAAGGCTGCCGGTCGGTGGAGCACTAACAAAAGTGGTGAGTATTTTGCTATCGGTGTTGGTGGTGCTGTAACGGGTAAGGGCGCAGACGTTTTGGTTATTGATGACCCGCATTCCGAGCAGGAAGCGGCGATGAATGATCCGTCCATCTACGACAAAACCTACGAGTGGTACACATCTGGGCCTAGACAGAGGCTCCAGCCCGGAGGCGCTATTTGCATCGTGATGACCCGATGGTCTAAACGCGACCTCACCGGGCAGATTATTAAATCTTCCATAGAACGTGGTGGGTCCGATGAGTGGGAAGTGATTGAACTTCCCGCCATTATGCCTAGCGGCTCCCCGCTATGGCCGGGTTTTTGGCCGATCACACAACTAGAGGCATTGAAGGCAGAACTCCCTCTGTCAAAGTGGAACGCCCAGTACCAGCAAGACCCGACATCTGAAGAAGGTGCAATTATAAAGCGGGAGTGGTGGCAAGAGTGGCCGGGAAAAAATCCACCACCCTGTGAGTTTATCATTCAGTCATGGGACACCGCGTTTCTCGCAAAAGAAACAGCGGACTTCAGTGCATGTACTACGTGGGGCGTGTTCTATGATGACAACGGCAACTCGAATATTATATTACTAGATGCCTTACAAGAAAGATTGGAGTTTCCTGACCTAAAGGTACGGGCATATGATATGTACAAAGAATTTGACCCAGATGCTTTTATTGTAGAAGCAAAAGCAAGTGGGTCACCCTTAATATTCGAGCTTCGTAGAATGGGAATTCCTGTGAGCGAGTATACGCCAAGTAGGGGTAGAGATAAAATTGCTCGCGTAAACGCAGTATCCGACTTATTTTCATCGGGACTCGTCTGGGCACCAAAGACAAGATGGGCAGAAGAGGTTATGGAACAGTTTGCTGCCTTTCCTGCTGGGGATCACGATGATCTTGTCGATGCGAGTACTCAAGCGTTACTGAGGTTTAGGCAGGGCGGATTCATTTCTTTAAACACTGACGAAAAAGAAGAAGAGTTTTTCCGCCACCAAAGGGGAGCATATTACTAATGGACGAATTACTAGAAAAACTTAAAGCACTTGGGCTTTTTGCAGCCGAAAGTGCTCCGTACACAGGTCAGGCTATTTCCGGTGCCAGAACACTAGAATCAATCAGGAATAGGGATTTAGGTGGAACCGCGCTTGGTATTCTTGGATTGGTGCCCGGAGCAGGTGGAACCATCCGTAAGGTTCTTACCAAGAGCGGCAGGGTGCGCCGAGTGGGTACATCATGGAGGCCGGGAATGACTCAGCGCCAAGCCCAACAAGCCGCTAGAGATAGAAAGTTTCGCATTAAGAAAAATGAGTACGGTGAGTTTGTTGTAACGGACCCCAATGACCCAAGCTTTGAGTACTTTGCGGGTGATCTAGAGGATGCTGTGATGACGATGGACTTTGAAGCCAACAGAATTGGTAGATAATTATTATGGCCGTAGATAAAAGCCTTACAGAAATATTCCCAGAAGATATTTTAATGGGAGAAGACACCGACATTGAGTTTCCAGAAGAGGATATGATGGAAGCCTTTATCATTGAAGAAGATGATGGGGGTATGACATTTGATTTCGACGGGGGTCAAGAGGAGGTTGGTGAGGTTTCGTTTGCGGCTAATCTTGCCGAGCACATTGACGACAATACGCTTAGGCATTGCGCCTCTAAGCTGATTCATATGTTTGAGGACGATAAGTCAAGCAGGTCCGACTGGGAGAAGTCCTACAAAGAGGGCCTAGACCTACTCGGGCTTGAGATGGAAGACCGCACAACGCCGTGGCCGGGGGCGTGTGGCGTATTTCACCCCATGCTATCTGAAGCGGTTGTTCGTTTTCAGGCGCAAACCATTCAAGAAATATTTCCTGCTAAGGGTCCTGTAAAAACAAAAGTCTGGGGAAAGACGACGCCAGAAACTATTTCACAGGCAAATCGTGTTCAGGAATATATGAACTACCAGTTGCTTGAGGTGATGACGGAGTACCGAGCAGAAACAGAAAAAATGCTTTTTAGCCTCCCGTTATCTGGTGCTGCGTTCAGGAAAGTTTACTACGACCCGACATTGGGTAGACCGTGCTCAATGTTTGTTCCGGCTGAAGATTTTGTCATTTCGTATGACGAGTCTTCGCTGGAAAATGCAGAGCGTTACACGCATGTAATGAATCGAAGCTCTAATTATATCAGAAAGCTACAGGTTAATGGGTTTTATCGTGACGTAGAACTCACTGCATCAGAGCCAGCGGCAGACGTAATCAAAGATAAATACGATGAAATTTCTGGTGTATCATTTTCCGGGCAGGACGATGATCGCCACCAACTCCTTGAGATTCATGTTGATTACGATCTCCCCGGATTTGAGGACCCAGATGGAATTGCACTTCCTTATGTAATTACAATCAATAAGGGCTCTTCTGAAATTCTTTCCATATATAGGAATTGGGATGAGTCTGACCCCAACCGAAAGAAAATTGAGCATTTTGTTGATTACGGTTATGTCCCCGGAATAGGATTTTATAATCTGGGACTGATCCACATGATCGGCGGGTTAGCTAAGTCCGCGACAAGCCTTCTTCGCCAGTTAGTTGACGCAGGAACACTTTCCAATCTTCCGGGCGGTCTTAAGACTCGGGGGCTTAGGATCAAGGGCGATGACACACCAATTATGCCCGGAGAGTTTAGGGATGTAGATGTTCCGGGTGGAGTCATTCGAGACAACATCACATTCCTTCCATACAAAGAGCCATCCAATGTTCTCTACAACCTTCTGGGCACTATTGTAGAAGAGGGACGCAGATTCGCCTCTATGGCGGATATGAAAATTGACGACATGAGACAGGATGCCCCGGTCGGCACAACGCTTGCTATTCTTGAGCGAGCGATGAAAGTGCAGTCTGCTATTCAAGCAAGAATTCATGCAAGCTTGAAAAAAGAGTTTAAGATTCTTGCCCGGATTATTCGCGACTACACATATCCTGCTTACCCATACGAGACTGAGCAGGGCACCGAAATCAAGGTTTCTGATTTTGATGATCGTGTAGATGTATCACCTGTTTCTGATCCAAATTCAGCAACTATGTCTCAGCGACTGATGCAATATCAGGCCGCACTACAACTTGCAGCACAAGCTCCGGGTCTTTACGACCTACCATTGCTTCACCGCCAAATGATGGAACTGATTGGCATTCCAAATGCTGACCAGATTGTACCATCTGAAGATGAGGCTACGCCCGTTGATCCGGTCACTGAGAATCAGCACATCCTTACACTCAAGCCAGTTAAAGCGTTTGAGGGGCAGGATCATCAGGCTCACTTGAATGTCTTAATGACACTCAAGAACGATCCTCAGTTTGGGCAAGAGGTGCAAAATACTCAAATGGGTGGCGCGAAGATGGCTGCGCTAGATGCTCACGCCAGTGAACATCTCGGGTTCCTATTCCGTGGACAGATCGAAGAGGAGTTGGGTGTCCCGCTGCCACCAATGGGCGAACCGTTGCCTGCTGATATTGAGAAAAGACTCAGCACCTTGGTCTCTGAAGCCGCCAGCCAACTACTTGGCAAGAAGCAACAACAGCAAGAAATGCAGCGGATTCAAGAGCAGCAAGAAGACCCGATTATTCAACAGCGCCAACAGGAAATTGATATCCGAGGCGCGGAAGTCCAGCGCAAGCAAATGGCCGACCAACAGAAGATGCAACTTGAACAGCAGAAGCTTGCGGCCAAAGTCCAGAAGGATTTTGCGGACACGCAGATTGCAGCAGAGCGTCTTGCGCTAGACGAAGAGATTGAGGAACAAAAACTTGACCTACAAGAAACCAAACTCACTATCGACGCAATGGATTGATGGATTACCTTACTTACTTGAAGTCTTCAATTAGAAATCAAATGAATGAAATTGCTGACGCAATGGCAGTAGGTACTTGTACAAGCATTGAGCAGTACAAACAAATGGTTGGCATGATCGAAGGCTTAGCTTGGGTAGAAAGGGAAGTCATAGACTTGGAAGAAAGAATGAGTGACCCAGATGCAAAGATTGGTTAATGGCTACCAAGTCGAAGGTTAATGAGGCTGGCAACTATACAAAGCCAGCAATGAGAAAAAAACTTTTTACTAAAATCAAAGCGGGTACAAAGGGCGGCAAGGCTGGGCAGTGGTCTGCCCGCAAGGCACAGTTGCTTGCCAAGGAATACAAATCAAAAGGCGGGGGTTACAAAAACTAAATGGCTAAGAAAAAAAGCCAGAAAAGTTTGGACCGCTGGACCAAGCAGGAGTGGCAAACCAAGAGCGGTAAGCCCAGTGGGGAAACCAATGAACGGTACTTGCCAAAAGGTGCGATCATGGCTCTGTCCGCAGAGGAGTACAACAGAACGACTGCAAAAAAACGTGAAGATACAAAAAAAGGGAAGCAGTTTTCAAAGCAGCCGAAAAGCATTTCAAAAAAAACTAAAGAGTACAGAAAATAAATGGCTAAGGGCGTAAACCACTACCTGAAAGATGGAACGATTTGGCGTGGAAACATGCACAAAATGCCCAACGGGGAGTTGCACACCAATAAGGGGCACACAAAAACAAGCAAAAGACTTTTTCACTTCGGTGACCTAAGTGGTGTTGCCAAGAAAAAAGCCCGTAAAAAAACGTAAAAGTAGTATTTACATTTTTTTGAAAACCAGTTAGTGTAGTTTCGTAACACGCATCGCTACATTGTAGCGCAAAAACAAAGGGTTAAATGACTGCTATAGCAGAAGCAGGTGTTGTCGAAGCAAATTCCGACACGGAGGCTTCACGAAAAGCTTCTCAGCTTCCAGTACCTAAAGGGTATAAGATGCTGATCGCCTTACCAGAAGTTGATGAGAAAACTGATGGTGGCATTATCAAGTCTTCCAAGTCCCAACAAGAAGAACAAATTTCTACAGTAGTTGGCTGGGTTATGTCTATTGGTCCAGACGCCTATAGGGACAAGGACAGGTTTCCAAACGGCCCGTATTGTAAAGAAGGAGATTTTGTTGTGTTCCGAGCATTTAGTGGCACTCGTATAAGGATTCACGGTAAAGAGTTTCGTCTAATCAATGACGATACCGTTGAGGCTGTTGTTGACGACCCGCGTGGCATTGAGAGGGCATAACCATGTCTACACAAGAAGAGGCGTTTTTCGGCGTCAAGAACGATGTAAGTTCTCCAGCACCTGAGCTTGGCGATGATGTGGAGATTGAATTTGTAGATGACACACCAGAAGAGGATAAGCCTTATACAAAGCCAACGGCTGTCCCTGAAGAGATTCGAGACATTTCAGACAACTCCGAAGCTGATCCCCCCGAAGAAGACTTTGATTCAAAAAACAATCCCGAGGAAATAAAAAATGTTTCCAAAAAGACTGAAAAGCGAATCAAGAGACTTCGCAAAGAGTATCACGAACAGCGCAGAGCTAAGGAGGTGGCTGAACGACTTAGCGAAGAGGCTATTAGGGCTACTCAACAAATGCACCAAGAAAACCAGAGACTTATGGATCTGGTTAAAATGTCTCAAAGCGCGGTAACAAACGAAAACAGATCAGGTACCGAATCTGCCGTTAATTTGGCAGAGCAAAAACTTAAAGCGGCACACGAATTAGGAGATCCTGAGCAAATTGCAATTTCTCAGAAAAACCTTACTAATGCACAAATTGCCCACTCTCAACACCATCTTGCATACAACAAGGTTATTGATGAGTGGAAGCAAACTGCCCCACAAGTGCAACCTCAGCCCGTGCAGCACCAATACCCTCAAGTGCCTGAGCCCGACCCCAAGGCTCTTAGTTGGCAAGAAAAAAATGATTGGTTTGGGTCTGATTCAGAGATGACAAGTTTTGCGTTTGGTGTACATGATAAAATTGTATCTGATGGGGTTGACCCAGACACAGATGAGTACTATCAATTAATTGATTCTAGGATGCGTCAAGTATTCCCAGATAATTTTGTAGATGAATCACCTCGCACAAAGGCTAGTTCCGTGGTTGCCCCGGCCAAGCGAGGTTCAAAGGGGTCGCCACGCAAAATCACATTAACAGCGACTCAACTGCGTCTCGCGAAACGCTTGGGTCTTACGCCGCAACAGTACGCGGCGCAACTGCTAAAGGAGACTTCCTAATGTCTGCTGATCGCGCACCTAGAGAACCACGCGGCATCGACACCCGCGAAACAAGTGCTCGCAAAAAAAACTGGGAGCCTGCATCAATTCTCCCAGATCCTGCACCGCAGGATGGTTGGGTTTTTCGTTGGATCAGAACGTCCATGGTTGGGCAGCCTGATAACACCAACGTATCAAAACGTTTTAGAGAAGGATGGGAACCTGTCAAGGCTGAAGATCATCCCGAGCTACAGATCATGAGCGATCATGGATCTGAGTGGGGGAGGAAAGGCGGTCTTGAGGTTGGTGGACTACTTTTGTGCAAGTCACCCGAGGAGTTTGTCAACGAAAGGAAAGAATACTTCCAGAAACGCGCAGGTGACCAGATGGCAGCAGTAGACAATAGCTTCATGCGCGAAAACGATCCTCGTATGCCTGTTTTTGCGCCTGATAGAAAAACAAACGTGACGTTCGGTGGGGACCGATAGTCACCCGATTTATAGGTAATAATTATGGCGGCTACAGCAGCACCGTATGGCGCTCGTCCTATTGGCACGCTCAGTGCGTCAGGCTCATTTACGAGCAAGACGCGACTCCTTGAGATTGCTAGTGGGTATGCGAGTGGCATTTTTAATGGTGATTTTGTTAAGCTGGCTGCCGATGGAACTGTCCAGTTGGATGATGGGGAAGCAACCCTGACGACTTGCGGCATTTTCCTCGGTTGCCAGTATACGGACCCGAGCACGAAACAGCTTACGTTCAGCACTCAGTGGCCCGCTTCGACGGTTGCTTCTGATGCAAAGGCTTTTGTGCTTGACGATCCTAGTGTTCTTATTCAGATACAGGCAGATGGCTCACTGGCTCTTACGAGCCGCGGCCTTAACATCGGCCTTGCAACATACGTTGCCGGAAGCACTGATATNGGTAAGTCGAAAGTTAAAGCAGACGCATCGACTGCGGCTGCGACCCTGACCCTTCCGCTTCGGATCATCGACTTTGTTGATGGGATTGATTCTGCGGTTGGTGATGCGTTTACCGACATTATCGTAAAGTTCAATGCTGCTTCGAGCGGAACAGCTTCTCCGCATCAGTACCTTAACGCCACTGGTGCATAAGGAGATATTGACTAATGGCTATTTCACGCGCACAGCTTCTCAAGGAACTCGTTCCGGGACTTAATGCTCTTTTCGGTATGGAGTATGCTCGTTATGAGCAGGAACATACTGAGGTTTATGAGTCGGAAAGTTCTGACCGTTCTTTTGAGGAAGAAGTAAAACTCTCTGGCTTTGGTGCCGCACCCGTTAAGGGTGAGGGCGCTGCTATTTCGTATGACGCTGCTCAGGAATCTTTCGTGGCGCGGTACAACCATGAAACGATTGCTATGGGCTTTTCGATTACGGAAGAGGCCATGGAGGACAACCTGTACGACTCGCTTTCCGCTCGGTACACCAAGGCGCTTGCTCGCGCCATGGCACACACCAAGCAGGTTAAGGCGATGGAGCCGCTTAACAACGGCTTCGGCACCTATCAGTCTGGCGATGGCGTGTCGCTGTTTAGCACGGCACACCCACTTGTCAGCGGTGGCACTAATTCCAACACTCCAGCGGTTGCTGTTGATCTTAACGAAACCTCTCTTGAGGCTGCTGTTATTCAGATCAGCAAGTGGACGGATGAGCGTGGTCTCTTGATCGCGTGTAGGCCCCGTAAGCTGATTATTCCGTCTGACCTCCAGTTCGTCGCTACGCGCATTCTAAAGAGCGAGCTTCGTCCGGGCACGGATCACAATGACATCAATGCGCTCCGCGTAATGGGTGTTGTGCCAGAGGGTCATGCTGTGAACCACTTCCTGACGGATACGGATGCGTGGTTCCTGATGACGGACATTCCGAACGGTATGAAGAATTTCGAGCGTGTTGCAATGGAAACGAGCATGGACGGTGACTTTGACACCGGAAACGTTCGTTACAAGGCTCGCGAGCGTTACAGCTTCGGCGTTTCGGACCCACTTGGTATCTGGGGATCACCCGGAGCCTAAGTGGTAGAGTAGAGATGGGGTGAAGGTGGCAGAAATGTCATCTTCACCCCATTTTTATTATCTGGATATTTTATCTTTAGTGGCCATCTAAACCAAAATCCACAAAAGGTATAGAGCAAATTTTTGTGGTTTGTAATTTTTACTAACACGACAGTTATATAATGATTAGATTGTTGCTTAGAACGGCCAAGACTGCTGCGATTGCTACAATTGCACTTAGGGTTGCAACAGCCAGTGCTCGCGCAGTTGACGAGGCTTGGGACAAAGTGACAAAGTGATGATGGCAGCGATCTTGAAAGACACCGGGGCAGATATTCCCGCGAGTATTACTACAATAGATACGGTTGTAGATGCAGTAAAAGCGAAGACTGACAACCTTGTCTTTACTATTGCCAGCCAAGTAGACGCCAATATAGAAAGCATTAACACTCAAGAGATTACTGGGGACGGTGGTTCCGGCTCTGAGTTTAAGGGACGCCTGTCCTAAAAGCAGTTAATGGCCCCCTTGCTCTACAACACTTATAATCCATAAAACATACCAACCGAAGGTGAGAAATGGCTGACGCGGCAACCACTCAAAAAATTCAAGATGGCGACCGACAGGCTGTCTTCAAGTTTACCAATATTTCTGACGGCACTGGCGAATCCGCTGTTGTTAAGATTGACGTGTCAACCTTGCAGTCAGAAAGCCGAACAGGGCGCTCATGCACGAGTGTTGCTATCAATAGAATCTATTACGACTTGTCAGGCATGACCGTAGATGTTTTGTGGGATGCCACAACAGATGAGTTGTGCATGAGCTTGGCCAGCCACGGGACCTTGGACTTCAGGGAAGTTGGTCCGCTCTCGAACAATGCTGGTTCTGGCGTTACTGGTGATGTGAGCTTTACGACTATTGGGGCATCCGCAGGTGATCGTTACTTCATTATGCTTGTTGTAGATAAGAAGTACACTTAATCAAGGAATAATAAATGGCTACATCTGGGACCACCTCTTTTAATCTTGATATTGGTCAGATAGCAGAAGAAGCCTTCGAGAGATGCGGCTTGCATATTCGTACTGGTCACGATATGAAAACCGCTATTCGGTCTCTCAATCTTTTGATGATTGAATGGGCAAATCGTGGTTTAAATTTTTGGACCGTAGAGGAGGTCAGTGCTACGATTTCCGAAGGGGCGTCTAGCCTAACGCTTCCGACTGACACGGTTGATATTATTGAGCATTGGATCAGAACAGGCACCGGAACAAGTCAAAATGACTTGCCCTTGTCTAGATTCAGTGTTTCTCAATACTCAAACGTTCCTAACAAAAACACGGAAGGTAAGCCAGTAAATATATATATTGATAAGCAACAGCCAGCTCCCGTTGCATACTTTTGGCCGGTCCCAGACAAGGATTATACCTTTGCCTATCAGAAGATTCGTAGGATACAGGATGTTGGCGACCCCTCCAGTAATAACATGGATACGCCATTTAGGTTTTTGCCCTGCTTGGTTGCTGGTCTCGCTTATCAGATTTCCATGAAACACCCACAAGCAATGAGCCGTTCCGCTATACTAAAGCAGGAATATGAGTATCAGTGGGACCTTGCTCAGTCTGAGGACCGCGACAGATCCTCTGTGAGATTTGTGCCGGGAGGGTATGGGTCTCTTTATGGCTAAGTATGCCAACGGCAAGTACGCTTACGGTTTTTGTGACCGCACAGGATTCAGGTACAAGATTGCGGATTTAGTTCCAGAGTTCCGTGCTGGGACACCCACAGGATTACGTGTGGGTAAGGACGTGTGGGATAAAGATCAGCCGCAGAATTTTTTAGGTCGCCTCGGTAGTGATGCAGACCCACAGCAACTTAGAAACCCAAGACCAGATACATCACTAACTGACAGTCGTGGCATGTTTGCTTTCGATCCAGTTGGTAGTGGAAACGCAAACACTGATGCCGACCTAACCACAGAGTCTAGTGTTGGCACCGTAACCATCGCCATACGGAGTTCAGGTTGATGAATTACACCGAACTATCTACAGCAATACAGAACTACTGCAATAACAATGAGGATATGTTTGTTGGCACAATACCAACATTTGTAAAGCAAGCTGAAAACAGGATTTACAGAAAGGTAAACCTGCCAGTTAACTACAAAAATAGTTCCAGTGCCCTCACTGCTACTATTAACACCTTTAGTGTTCCCGATGATTTTTTAGTACCTGTTCAGCTATTAATTACATCAGGCAACGATAAGTATTCTTTAGAATTCCGAGATAAATCTTTTTTAAATCAGGCTTATCCCGACACCACGGTTACAGGTCTCCCTGAGTATTATTGTATCTTTAACAGTACCACCATTGAGGTGTCCCCCACACCAGACCAAGACTATGCCATTGATCTGTACTACTATGGCAAGCCGGACAGTATTGTTACTGCGGGCACCACTTGGCTTGGCGACAATGCTGATGAGGTTCTTATGTACGGAAGCCTGATCGAAGCATACACCTTTATGAAGGGAGATGCAGACATGCTGGGATTGTATCAGCAGAGGTACAATGAAGCACTTGCTGCGCTAAAGGTTCAGGCAGAGGGTCGCATGACTGTTGATGAGGTAGACGATGGCATGATTAGGATTCCAAGGGTTTAATCGCATGGGAATCATTCAATCACTATGCACCTCCTTTAAAAAAGAATTAATGGAGGCCAAGCATAATTTTTTATCGTCCGGCGGAAATACTTTTAAGATTGCACTGTATAGTGACTCAGCGTCATTGGACGGAACGACTACTGTGTATACAACCACCGGAGAAATNACAGGTACAAACTACACCGCTGGAGGGAAAACCCTTACCAGTGTCGACCCATCTTCAAGTGGAACAACGGCGCTTGTGGACTTTGCGGATATTTCTTGGACAGATGCTTCTTTTACCTGTCGTGGCGCACTGGTGTATAACTCTAGTGTTGGTAACCGAGCCGTAATGGTTTTAGACTTTGGTCTAGACAAGACGGTTACCTCGGGGACTTTTACGGTTTCATTTCCGAATGCTGATGGCAGTAACGCCATAATTAGAATTTTTTAATAGCGAGCTACAATGCCAGTATCATACGACAACGATCTCCGCCTTTCTGAAATTGCTACGGGTGAGTCAAGTGGAACTTGGGGCAATCTTACAAACGTCAATCTAAAACTTATTGGCGAGGCTTTGGGTTATGCTACTCAGCAAAGTTTTTCCCTTGACGATAATGCTACAAGCACTGTGGCCGATGGTGCAGTAGACCCTGTAAGGGCGATGTACCTCAAGGTTACGTCAGCGGTTGATTTGACTGCGCAGAGAGATCTCACCATCCTGCCAAATAATATTTCCCGTGTGATGTTTGTTGAAAACGCCACATCGGGAAGTCAATCAATTGCGGTTAAGCAGGGCACCGGCTCTTCGGTTACAATTGGGTCAGGCAATACAAGCTTGATCTATTTAGATGGTGGCGGGGGGAGCGCAAATGTTGTTGCAATTGCGATCAACCTTGATACCAATGTTGAGGGCAACCTAAACAAAGCAAATCAGCCTAAGCACATTTACTCGTCTGTGCAGGCTATTGGTAATTCTAGCGGAGCTACCATTGCCTTGGATTGGGATAACGGAAACATGGCAACCATTACCAATAATGGTAATCCAACTATTATCTCGACTCCCACCAACCCAGTGACTGGCGGCAACTACGCCCTTCTTATTAAGTCTGCATCTGGCGCGACAAGCACTTGGACTTGGCCTAGCAATTTTAAGTGGAGGCAAGATACTGCGCCGACGCTCACGACCACGACGAATTATTCAAACGTTGTAACGCTCCTGTATGATGGAACGAACTACTTGGCATCATACACAACTGGGCATCCCGTCTAATGACACTCGCACTAGCGTACCACGGTACATCGGAGTCTACTGGTGGCGGCACTACAGCCATTAGTGAGTTTATACGGCCCGATGGGGACGTACAAACGACCAATTGGTCGCCTACGCCATTGTATGCAAAGCTGGATGACAATAGCGACTCTGATTATGTGATCAGTGATGCCAGTACTCAAGTATGGCCGAGCTATGACACATATGATTTTGAGTGCTCTCTTGAAGATCCGTCTGGGACCCCAGCCACTGGCGGTGTTCAGGGCATAAAGATGAGAGCACGGTTGGGCATAGACCAAGCCAACACTCCCGGATTGCCCGGAAACGCTGACTTTACATTTAGGCTCAAGCAGGGTAGCACTGTAATCGCTTCACAGACATATAGTACTGGCACACTCGCATTGCCTAGTACTAGGACATACACACTCAACTCGACAGAAGTAAACTCCATCACAGACCACGACGACCTGCGCTTCTTTGTTACTGTGGATATTGGCCATGCCAGCGGTAGCCCTGACCTAGAGGCGCGGGTGTTCTGGGCAGAAGTGGAATACTACGCGCTGTGAGAAGGATGTAATATACCAAAATGCACCCTGATATCGTCAACATACTCATACCAGTCGCTACCATTGCCGCAGCCTATGGGGGCGTCAGAAGTGGCTTGAATGGCACAAGAGAGAATATTAGAGAGTTGGTTCAGGGCATGAGGGCTCAGTCTGAAAAAATTGACGAGCATTCCGAAAGAATAACCTCTGTAGAAGTTGAGACTAGGCATATAAAAGAACGCATGGAGAAGATGTGATGCCGATTGTTTATCGTGGTGAGCGTTTTTCTGGGTACAACAAACCGAAACGAACTCCGGGCAAGAAGAAAAAGTTTGCTGTTTTGGCGAAGGAAGATGAGACAGTGAGACTCATTCGTTTTGGTGATCCGAACATGACCATTAAGAAAAGTAATCCGAAACGCAGAAAATCTTTTCGTGCCCGCCATAAGTGCGACACAGACAAACCCAACAAACTTACTGCGCGTTACTGGAGTTGCAAGAAGTGGTAATGGACACCACTGACATCTAATACAAACAACACCCAGAACAATGCAATTTCTTAAAATTCAACCTAAGCCCGGACTTCATACAGACGGGACAGCCTACTCAGCCGAAGGAACGTGGCATGATGTAGATAAGGTTCGTTTTCGTAAGGGGTTTCCAGAAAGAATTGGCGGCTGGGTAAAATTTATTACTGGTGGCATTCTTGGTAGTTGCCGGAGGCTGCACAACTGGGCAGTAAACGATGGTAAACGTTATTTAGCTATTGGTACCCACTTGAAACTTTATCAGGTAGCTACCACTGGGGGAGGGAGTACGCCGTCCACATACACAGACATTACACCGATACGAGCATCGGGCTCGATATCAGCCATTAACACAACCGAAGATAAAAGTGTTGTAGTCATCGAATACCCAAGTCACGGAGCGTCAGCAGGGGATTATGTAACCATATCTGGTGCCCTTGCTACTGGTACTATTTCTGCCGCAATCTTAAATACTGAACACAAAATCAGCGCCCTTGGAGACCTTAACGGGTTAGATACGCAAAATAAATATGTCATTCAAATTGATGGAATAGACGTCAGCGGCGTTACAACTGATAGCACCACATCTGGCATAGCAGAATATCAAATCTCTATTGGGCTTGATTCACTAGAAGAGTCAACGACATCAGCCACAGGGTGGAATGTTGGCACATGGGGTTCAGGCCCTTGGGGTGGCGGTGCTACGTCGTCTGCCGACCAACTCCGGGTCTGGTCTATGGATAATTATGGAGACGACCTTGTAGCAAATATAAGAGGCGCTGGAATTTATTATTGGGACGAAAGTGAGGGCGGTCGCGCCAAATTACTTAATGAGGTGACAAGGCGAACCGTCACTATTACTGGTGGAATCAGTCGGTCTGCCACCACGGTGACTGTTACCGATGATGGCCACGGGGCAAGTGTAGGCGACCAGATCGTTGTTACAGACGGGTCCGATACAGACGGGCCCCGTACAGATCTTAATGGGACCTACACTGTAGTAAGTACCCCGACAAAAAATACACTGACTTACACAACTTCTGCCACTGGCACAATATCCAACGGTAGTGCAACTATTGCATATTCTGCTGGTGAAGATAGTTGCCCGACAGCCTCGCTGGCCTGCATGACATCCGAAAGAGGAAGGCATCTTATCGCATTTGGTGCTAACCCAATTGGTGGTAGTGGGATTGATAGAACGATGGTCCGCTGGTCTTCGTCTGAAAACCCAGCAGAATGGCTTCCGTTAAGCACTAATAGCGCAGGGTTTCAAGACCTCTCTTCTGGCTCCAAGATTCAGGCTGTAATCAAAACAAGAAACGAACAATTAATTTGGACCGATGTTGGCATTGTTAGTATGAGGTACACAGGTGCCCCGTTCTATTTTTCGTTTAGTGATGTCGGTAGGGGAATGTCCATTATTTCCCCAAACGCTATGGCAAATGCCGATGGGGTGGTGTATTTCATGGACAGGGGTGCCTTCTACAGATACTCCGGTGGGGTCCAGAGGCTTGCATGCCCCGTACTGAGCACAATTTTTGAAGACTTCAATTACGAAGAAGGTTTTAAGGTGTCGTGTGGGGCCAATCTGGATTATTCAGAAATTATCTGGTTCTACCCTTCCGCAAACTCTGCCGAAGTAGATCGCTATGTCATCTACAATTACGGTGAAGATGTCTGGTACTTTGGGTCCTTGACGAGAGGTGCTTGGGATAACGCCTTACTGCGAAACCACCCACAGGCAGTCACCATTAACAAGGTTTCTTTAGGCGCGAGCCCTGTATCCGTCACTTTGGGCAGCTCCACCGTGACCATCACTCTTCCGTCTGGGCATGGGATGCCAGATGGTGAAACGGTCACAATTATTCTTTCTGGATTGAGTACCGTAAGCACGATCACTGACTTAATGCTTAACTGCCAGCACAGTGCCACAGTCAGCGTCGACCAACTAACATTTGATGTAAGTACGGAAGCAGGTGCAAGTTCTAGTGGGGGCGGGACCGAAGGCTCTCTTGTCTGGGAGAATTACACATTCAACCATGAGAGTGGTTGGAGCGGAGACGGCCAGCCCATTGTGTCATACATTGAGACCGGGGACTTCGATCTGGGCGACGGTGACAGGTTTATGTCACTGGGTCGCATCATACCAGACCTAGAGTTTATTGATGGCAGTGGCCCCGTAAGTATTGTGATGAAAGGCAGAGATTTTCCACTAAAAACTTTGACTGGTCTATCTGAAAGCACATTTAATAATGGGAGCGGCCAGTCACACATCAGGTTCCGCGCAAGACAAGCGTCAATGCGCGTGGAAAGCCAAGGTAGTTTTGGGTGGCGTCTCGGTCTTGTTAGACTGGACGCAAGGACCGATGGAGAGAGGTAATAATGTCTAGTAAAACATATTTGACATTACCTGTAGCGCCAAGCGAATACGATTCTGTACAAGAGTCTACTTTTCGCAAAACTATACAGGACAACCTTCAAGACATTGCGAACGAGATCCTTGATTCTGGCAACCACGCCAGAAAGGATGCTTCGCTTTCCCTTAGAAGGTTCCAGTTCGTTCCGACTGCGACACAAAAACCATCTGCTGGAGAATTTTTTAATTTAAACGTCGGCGGGTCCGTTGTCGTAAGCAGTATTCTTGATGAAGACGACATGGCCTCGGATTCTGATACTGCTCTAGCTACTCAGCAAAGTATCAAGGCGTACATTGACAATTCTGCCGATTCAGGGGTTACGCAGGTCACTGCTGGTGATGGGCTATCAACCGCACCCAGCGCCGGAATCACAGGTACCGGAACGGTCAGCATGGACCTTCTCGGGCTTCAACTACTGTCAGATCCCGACGCTAACAAGGTGCCGTTCTATCGCTACGCCGGTACCACATTCGATTGGCTGCTTTTTGACTCCAACGATTTCCAATACAGCACATCGACTACCTTGTCTCTGGCCTCCGGCGCAGTCGGGTTTAAGAACGCAGGGTCTGGTCTGGTTGCCAGTGGGGCAGCAAACGATACGGTCAGCGTAAAGTACACCTCCGGCTCAAACCTTATTGATGGTGCGGAGTCGGACGATATTGACGGCGCTGACAACATTCTTTTCCAAGATGATTCTGATCAAGGTATTGTCAAAAGAGACACAGTAGCGAACCTGCCATTCGTGAATGCTGTCGCGGGTACCGCGCCCATTGTCAGCAGTGGAGGTACTGGCCCCACCATCTCCCTCAACTATGCGAATGGTCTGGTTCTCAGTGGGGCACAACTTGTCTTCGACGCTGACGATCTAGCGGCCTTTACTGCTACGGACTCGATGGATGCGACAGATCGCTTCGTCGTACACGAGGCCAGTGTAGGGGCGCGAAAGATACCAGCAGCGCAAATCCCACTCAGCATCTTCAACTACAAC